>ENA-OWPN01000047-OWPN01000047.1-human-gut-metagenome-genome-assembly--contig:-NODE-47-length-208429-cov-7.190907_pt1 | contig 208429 bp, 193 predicted proteins | sample MGYA00248266_ERZ651850 | MGnify/ENA primary metagenome ERZ651850 (study PRJEB26924, sample SAMEA4378296) | human gut metagenome | biome: human gut; feature: human-associated habitat; material: faeces... | reverse complement strand
GAGACAGTCCATGGCGCGGGTCAGCAGCAGGAACCCATCGAAGTGATCAGTGGCGCGAGCCACTGACACAGTAGGGAATCCTCGCCGTTCACGGCGAGGAGGATGTCAATTATGAGCGCAGCAGCATGTCGGCACTGACGCATCAAAGCCGATGTCTTCAATGGCTTCTTTAACCTTTCCGATTTCCACACCCATTTCTTCCCAAGTGACTTCTCCTTTTTCAAGGCTCACTTGAACGCCTTTGGCGCCGGGCAGGGCACTGACCGCTTCTGTGACGGCTTTTACACAGTTTTGGCAATGCATCCCATCAACTTTTAATTTGTTCATCATTCGACTCCTTTAGAAGTGTTACCATAATGAGAGATGTTCTCATTATAGGGTCTATTGATATCTTGCACCCTATAGTAGCTATAGGGTATAGAGTGTGACCATCTGATTTGGAGAAATTATGTCTAAGATCAAATTTGAATTGGCGATAACGGGTATGCACTGTGCTGCCTGCTCGTCAAGAATCGAACGGGTGGTCTCAAAAATGGCAGAAGTTGACTCGGTGAGTGTCAGTTTGCCGACTAACCGCGCGCAAGTCGTTTTAAAGGATGGTATCGGTAAAACTGAAGGAGTAAAGGCCGTTATTGCCAGAATTGAAAAAATTAATTTTGGAGCCAAGCTCACTGAAGGGGAGGACTTGGTTCAAGAATGGCAAAAAGAAAATGAGCTATCTGCTCAGAGTCTGCGTAATCAGTTCAAATCGCTTCCCCCGATGATTATCTTGGCACTTTTACTCTTGTATGTCTCGATGGGCCACATGATCGGTTTGCCTTTGCCGACATTTTTGACTCCTGAAGTTTCTCCCATCGCTTTTGCCATTATTCAGCTCCTATTGGTTATGCCCATTATGTATTTGGGCAAGCATTTCTATAAAGATGGTTTCAGTAATCTCATCCAAGGTGCCCCCAATATGGATAGCTTAGTTGCGGTGGGCACGGGTGCCGCTTTTGTTTACTCGTTGTTTTCTTTCATCATGATTTTGGTCGGAGACTCGACCTATGCGATGAACCTTTACTTTGAGTCGTGCGGCGTGCTCATTGCCATGATTTCAATCGGTCAATACATGGAGGCCAAGTCAAAGCGTAAAGCGGGTGACGCGATCGGTTCTTTGATGAAGCTTGTTCCACAGACGGCAAGAAAGTACGAAAACGGAGACTCCAGAGTCGTCAAACTCTCTGAACTTGAAATTGGTGACAAAGTATTGGTTCAACCCGGAGAAAGAATCCCGGTTGATGGCGTTGTCATTGAAGGCACAAGTGAGGTTGATCAATCGCTTCTCACAGGAGAATCTATCCCTGTTGCGGTGAAAGAGAAGTCTGAAGTTATTGCTGGCAGTCTTAATGGAACGCATCCACTCGTAATCGAAATCACCCATTTGGGTAATGATACGACGTTGGCTCAAATTATTCGATTAGTTAGAAGCGCGCAAAGTTCAAAAGCGCCTGTTGCCGCCTTAGCCGATCGGGTCAGTTTTTATTTTGTCCCCACAGTCATGGTTTTATCGGTGCTGACTTTTTGCGCCTGGGCAATTTTTTCTGATGAACCGATCTCGCTTGCGGTCAAAGCCATGATATCGGTATTGGTGATTGCTTGCCCCTGTGCCATGGGCCTTGCGACTCCGACTTCAATTATGGTTGCCACAGCCAGAGGCGCTCAATTAGGTGTGCTGATTAAAAATGCTGTCGCATTAGAGTTGGCCGGAAAAGTCGATGTCATTGCTTTTGATAAAACAGGAACACTTACCTTAGGGCAACCGAAGGTCGTGGATACGATTACGTTTGATGGGTACGAGAAAGAAGAGGTTTTAGCGTTGGCTGCCAGTTTAGAAGCCAGGTCTGAGCATCCTATTGCCAAGGCCATCATGGCTGCCAATCATTCGAACATTATGGCGATTCAGCCTGTGGTCCTGCCGGGTTTGGGCTTGACGGGAAACATTAATGGGAAAAATGTTGCGTTGGGTAATGCCAGTTTAATGCTTCAGCAATCTGTTGACATAACGGTAGCAAAAGAGGTGTTGGCACGTATGAGCTCGCTTGCGAGGACACCGTTGCTTTTGTCCGTAGATGGAAAACTTGCCGCTGTAATCGGTGTGGCTGACACCGTGAGACCAGAATCAAACAAAGTTCTTAAGGCTTTGAGACAGTTAGGTGTTCGGACGTTGATGATTAGTGGTGACAATAAAAGGACTGCCCGTAAAATCGCCGATGAATTGGGAATTGATGAGGTGTACGGTGAGGCTCTTCCTCAGGATAAAGCGAGGATTATCCGTGAATTACAGGATAAGGGGCTTAAAGTGGCGATGGTCGGAGACGGTTTAAATGATGCCCCAGCATTGGCTCAAGCTGATGTCGGTTTTGCTGTAGCCGATGGCGTAGATGTAAGTGCTCAGGCGGGCGATGTCATTTTGATGCGCCATGGATTGCAATCGGTGCTGACAGCTTTGCGCCTATCAAAGGCGGCTTTGAGAAATATTTATCAGAATTTAGGCTGGGCCTTTGGGTACAACATCCTTGGAATCCCGGTGGCGATGGGGGTACTTCACGCATTGTGGGGTGGCCCGATGCTCTCGCCGATGATTGGCGGTACAGCAATGGCACTTTCTTCAACGTCAGTCGTTTTAAATGCTCTGAGGTTGCGTTTTTTCCGTTAGTCAGTGCAGCAAAGGCTCAATGAATCGGTAGATAAAATAACAAATAACACCGATAGCCAAGGCCCTGAGCAAAAGCATCATCATGGCTAACATTCGGCCGATGCCTTCTGCAAAAGACATCGGCTCTTTTGTTTCGGGTTCTCTTTTATCGTTCTTTTGCGTCATGAGTGTTTAAGTGAAGGACTGCTGCGGGTAGCATGCCAACAAATAAGTGAACCTGTCACGACCAATGCTACACCTTGCCAAAAGGCTGCTGTCAATTCGGCACCAATCCAAACGGAAGCGAAAAGACAAGATAAAACCGGCGTGAAATACGATGCGATGGCTAAAACAGTGATATTGCCGTAACTCATCCCGTGAGTCCAAGAGGCATAGGCAACTCCCATCGCTAATCCTCCCAATATGACGCTTAAGACACCGAACCCGGTGATGACCGGACTGCCGCCAACGCCCATCGCCCAGAATGCACCGAAGATAATAATGTCAAAAATAAAAATTACGGTACTCATGTTTTCTCCCTTTGACCAGGCGCGAGTCATGGAAGAAAAGCCGGCCCATGTTACGGCCGCCATTAGGGCGAGAAAATAGCTGATAGGGTTGATTTTGATGTGTTCGATAAAGGCGTCAACAGCGATATGACCGTTGCCTAAAATCCAGTAAATGCCGCAAAAGCTCAAAAGCGCCCCCGGTGCAATCCACCATCGGGCTTTTTGTCCGTTAAAAAGGATAGCAAACACGATGGTGAGCGTTGGCCAAAGGTAATTGACCATGCCAACTTCCATCGTTTGTGTGCCGCCGTTGGAAAAATAAAGCGATAAGCAAAAAGTGATGCTTGAGAGGTTAGCGGTTGCTAAGCCAATTGTTTTGTATTGCCAAGGAATACGGTCAAATTTGGGGAAACCGATGAGAAAGAATAGGGCAGTGGCGGCCACAATATATAACAGGCACTGACCTTGAGCAATGCCGAAATTTTCTGCGATGGTTCTTACAAGTGATACGCTTGCTCCCCACATGAATGGGGCAATAAGGCCGATGAGGGTCGCGCCGGTAACGGATTTAGGGCTGATCATTTTAACCTCAGTTTTTCATTCAGCTCTTTTGTGCAAATGCTAAAGTGAGGGCATCTTATACTTTGCTAAGAAGGGATTCAAGCGAAAAAAGAAGAGAAGGAAGCAGTAGATAGCAAAAATCCCAAACTACCAAAGTCTGGGATCAGTACAACTGGCGGAAGGGGTGGGATTCGAACCCACGAACGCTTGCGCGTCGGCAGTTTTCAAGACTGCTGCATTCAACCACTCTGCCACCCTTCCAAGAGGTGAGAGCGCTATTGTATAGAAAATTGCGTTTTGAAACAAGAGAAATAGCCTTCAGATGCACCCTTAGATGTGAAAATCATTAATATTGTCCTGTTATTTAAATGGAGAGAAAAATGGTCAACGAAATCACTCATGATCAAGTTCAAGAAATCATTCAATCTCACGATTTGTGTATTGTGAATTTCGGAGCTCCCTGGTGCATTGATTGCCGACGTGCAGCACCTTTTTATAAAAAATTCTCTGAGGAATTCACTGATGTCTATTTCACTCATGTTGATGTCGGTGATCGTGATGGAGAACTGCGAGAACAGCTACGCGGCCAATACGGTGTCGGTCATATTCCGACAATGATCTTCTACAAAAACGGAACAGAAGTGGACCGTATTGTAGAAGTTCAGACGCCGAGTGAATTGAAGAAATTTATTGAACGTTGCAAAGCTTAAAAATTTTTTAGTGTCGGGGCTTGAAATTTACAGAAGTCACAGTATAATTTCGGGCTTACGACACATCACCACGGAAGGGTGGCAGAGTGGTTGAATGTACCGCCCTGGAAAGGCGGCGTACGGTTATCCGTACCGAGGGTTCGAATCCCTCCCCTTCCGCCAAGATTCTAATCCCAGACAGTCTAAAAACGTCTGGGATTTCTTTATTTTCAAGGCATTTGCTTAAAGATTCGAGTCCAAAGAATTCTTAACTTGTCTTATAAAATCCAATAGCCTATGATAGACATAATGATGGACAAAATATTTTTCGTTCATCCCTGTTGATTTTATGATGGACAGTTGTCATGCCTGTTATCGCAAAAGTTCTAACAGATCGAGAAGTTAGAAACCTAAAAAAAGATGGTTTTTACAATGTTGGCGGTGTAGTGGGGTTGTATCTTCGTATTGTTCAACCCAATAAATATTGGGTTTTGCGGTATAAGTTACCTGAAAATAAACGCCGGGATTTTCAATTCGCTAAATATTCAGATCTGTCCTTAAAAGACGCTCGAACCAAAGCTCAATCGTACAGGAATTTAGTTAATCAAAATATCGATCCTCTTGACTGGCAGCACAACAAAGTTCAAGAAATTTGCTTGGAAGAAAGAACTGCGAAAATTGCCACGAAGACCTTTAGAGTGGTAGCGGAGGAATATGTTCAACATCTGGTTGACATCGGTCAATATGAAGAAGATTCCCGTGAGCTTAAGTTGCTCAAAGGTCGGTTAAAAAAGCATATTTATCCAGTTATTGGGAACCAGCTATTTGAAGAAATTAGTCACCAACAAGTTGGAGACGTATTGCTTCCATTAACGAATACACAACCGGCATTGTGCAAAAAAGTTCGACAAATTATTGGGCAGATTTATAAGTGGGCTATAGCATTGGGGCTCACCAAGCACGAAGCTCCCACAGATTACAAAGTTTTAAAGCACTTATTGCCCAGAGCCACAATTAGTGTCAAACATAACCATCCAATGCTCCCGGTGAAGCAAATTCCCGAGTTTATGGCTGATCTGCATTCTCGTCCAAGCACTTCTGCTCGCTGTTTAGAATTTGCCATCCTAACGGCTGTTCGATCATATAACGCTCGTAGTGCAGAATGGACAGAATTCGACTTTGAGAAGAATCTTTGGATAATCCCTGCTCAGAAGATGAAGAAAGGTGACTTAAACGGTAAACATACTGTTCCCCTTTCTAAGCAAGCTAGAGAGCTTCTAATGACGATTAAAGACGAAACTGAACAATTATCACGCTATGTTTTTGCTTCGCCTGTTGGTCACTCCATTCTTTCAGACGCTTCTTTAAAAACAGTAATTGTTCGAATGCACAATGAACGTTTGGCTCAAGGGTTAAATGGTTATGTGGATCCAAACGAAAAAACAAACAAAGGAGTGCCTCGCATTGCTACTCCACATGGGACAGCAAGAGCAACATTTAGAACCTGGGCACAAGATGATGAACTGGGGAATGATACAAGGTTCTCAGCAAAAGTAGCTGAACTTTGTCTGCATCACAAAATTGATGACGGATACAATGGGGCTTATGAACGCAACGACGCAATGAAAAGTAGACAGGAAATGATGCAAGCTTGGGCTGATTATTGTTATTCATATAGTGGAAGCAAGGTTAAAAATGACAACATTTAAACACCTTGTTAAAAACAAGCGAAACCGAAGGCTGTACCAAGAACTGGTAAATCAAGAGGGGGACGAGATATTCCCCGAACCGACTTTTGAACCAGATAAAATAAGCAGAGAATGGGATGACTGGCTCATTCCGCTACTTATTAAAGACACACTTACACCTACCGAGTTTGTTTGTATTCTGTTAGGAATTGATCCCAAAACAAAGGATGGGCAATTCATATTGGATTCTGTGGTTTATTACAAGTCCAATGATTTCGATTCAACAAAACCTTTAGAAAGAAAAACCCGATTTTTGGCGAGAATAATCGAAGAAAAAATTTATAAAGACACGAGAGCGATTTGTAAAAAACGTGGAATTCAGTTCAACTCAGCTCAACAAACATTTTGGTGTTTAAACAATTGTGTGGAACTCAATCCTTTTTCTGAGTATTCGGCGCTACAACAACCCTTCAGTACTGCAGCTTTTATTCAGCTAGAAAAAGACATTGCCAAACGAGTTGGCATTAAATATTTAACTCTTCCACTTCACGAAGTATTCATCCAATACAGCCCCAGAGAACTAGTATTAGAACATCCCCAAGACATTTTGGATTGTGATACTTCATTATCCAATTGGATGATATGTGGAAATATTGAACCAAAGGGACAAAACATCCAAGAAGAACAAAATCCTCCCAAAAAAAGAGGAAGGCCAGATGCTTTCGGTAACGAAGATGGAATAGAGAAATTTTGGTTTGTTTACGCTCTTTGGATCAGGAATAAGGATGTACTCACTAAAAGTGAGTTGCACGCAAAAATTGGCAAAATGGTTCAGAAACGTTATCCCAATAAAAATATTTCAAAAGAGGGGACTTCTATCGAAGATTTAGGAGAAAGGTTGGCTGAAAAAATGGATGAAATAGTAAAAAGATATTCCCTACAAGGGAAATTAAATTTTCACCGCAAAAAATAGTATTTTTCACCCTTAAATCAGATATTTTTCACCTGAGCATTTTTCTCTTATTTTTTACCATTGGTGTTAATCCAAGTCGTTTGGAGAAATCTTTTTAGATGAGGTGAAAAATGTACTCATTTATCAGAGCCAATAAGGCTCAATTAGTCTTAGGTCTGCCAAAGTCCACGTTTTATTCTCAAATTTCAGAGGGCTTGTTGCCTCCTCCAATCCGCCTTGGTAAACGGTCTGTTGGCTGGCTTGAATCGGAAATTAATGCTGTTATTAGGGCAAGAATTCAGAATCGATCAGATGATGAGATAAAGGCATTGGTTCAGCAACAAATTCAAAAAAGGAGGGAACTGTACTCAGTGTAATGTCTATGAATAATGCTGACAAAAAATGACTTTGGCTGGTACCCAAAGCCAATTGAGAATACATAACTTAGGATATTCTATTAACAATGCTTCTTTTTGTAGCACTAATCATTGAAGTTTTATTTCATGTCAATGAGAAGGATGGTAACTAAAAATGGCAATTCAATTAATGGAACTTAAAGAGCCTGAAGCTTGGCCTCAAGATGTAGATTTAATTGATTTACTTGATACTATTTATAGTGAGCTTTGCCGATATATCGTCTTCAAAGACGACAATTCCGCCCTTGCTTGTACTCTATGGATTTTGGCTACGTGGTTCGTTGAGGAGTTAGATTTTGTTCCCTACATGCTGATTACAGCACCCGAGAAAGGGTGTGGTAAATCTCAACTGTTAAAGCTAATGAGTAGATTATCAAGAAAGCCTCTGAATAGTAGCAATTTAACTCAAGCAACTGTTTATCGTATCATTGATAAATGTAAGCCTACTTTGTTTATTGATGAAGTTGATACTTTTATTGGTAACAACAAAGAACTTATAGGTGTGCTTAATTGTGGAAATGAAAGAGATAGTTCTTATGTTTATAGAAACGAGAAATCATCAAAGGGAGAATTAATTCCTACTGCCTATGATTGTTTTGGTTTTAAAGCTTTATCTGGTATTAATTCCAAAAGCTTAGCTTCTGCACTAGTTAGTCGAAGTATAGTGATCGAATTGCGAAAAAAGCTTAAAGATGAAAAAGTTGAGAAGCTTAGAAGTGGGCCTAAGCCTGATTTTGATGAAATTTGTCAAAAATGCGTAACTATTCGTAATAAATATAGAGGGTGTTTTAAATCTGTACTGACTAATGTTAGGAATAGTCTGCTCCCCTCTAGTTTGAATGATCGTGAGAAGGACAAATGGGAACCACTGATAGCATTAATATCCTTGACTGGTAATCGAACTGCTTTGACCATGGTTCAAGAGTGCTCTATTGCATTGTCGCAATTAAGTTGCGAAAGTTCAAAGGGAACTTCAATTCATTTGCTCGAACAATTAAAGGAGTTATTTAATAACAACTTTAAAGATCACACAAAAATCTCAAGTGAAGCATTAGTTAATGTTTTGTTATCAAATGAAGAATCTGAATGGCAAGAGGCTAATAATGGACGCAGAATTAACCAGAAATGGTTGGCTCATAAGCTTGGTATTTATGGCATCAAAAGCACTCAATTTAAAGCTGGTGGGGTTACCAAAAGGGGATATATAAAAGATGACTTTGAAGAAGTGTTTAAACGATACCTTGATTGAAATTGTCAAATTGCCGTTTGGTACAGTATATTTCTATGTGTGATTAAATTTATTTAATAAAATCAATTTATTATAGAGCTTGTCACGGATAAACACATAAAACAGTAAATAAAAAGGTACTTCTTTTTTGGGGCACCTTTTCAGCTGTAATAAAGCCACATATAAGCGGCAAAACGGTTTTTAATATTAGTCTTATGAAACAGATTTATTCATTTGACGAAGTAGTTCTGCTTTTTAGTAGTGATAAAAGATTCTTCAATGGTACCGCAAATCAATGTAATAGTTAAATCAAACTTGGAGCTCAAAAAGAATTGTATCTAACAAATGATAGTGATAATTTGAAATTAAGTTTTTGACAAAATTTTGTTAAGAATATTTTCGTGGCTGAAATTTATTCCCAAAATCTTAGAAGCTGTAGCCCTACCGCCAATAACACATATAGATCTCAAGTTAATTCATTAGATTTGAAGTCGTACCAAGAATAACTCATTATGAGCAAGAGCTTCTGCAGGATACTACATAATGTTTTATATAAATTCGAGGATATGTAGTTTTTGATAATCAAGGGAAAAAGGAGTCTATATGATCTAGATCAACGGAAAAATGTTTTAGCTGATCCAGGTAATCTACTATAAATATTAAATCTTCCATTAAAGAAGTTCATTACTATTTTTACCATCACCAAAAGAATAGAGAAGACAATGCATAAGTTAGTACAAACAACAAAAGATATTCATCGTTATGAGTTAGAAGAAACGACAAAAAATGTCAGAGAATTGTTCCTTGATTTCTGCAAGGAAATGTCAAAAGAGATTCTTCCTGGCTTTAGTTCAATGCTTTCTTTGTCAGAAAAATACTCGGAGTTCAAGAGGAAATCTTTTATTTTAAATTGCCAAAAATTCGTCAAGTCGCTAACTGTTTCGAATGAGGAGATCGAAAGTTTCTTTGATGACTTAAGCGAGGAACAAGAAAAGTGGTTGGTGACATTTGTTCTTGACAGTCTTTATGAAGACGATGAAGAAAAGTGCCAAATTTATGGGTATTTATTTAAAGAGTTAGTGCAAACAAAGGATATAGTTACATATCGACGCTTAATCAGATCAGTAAAGGCTACCTTTATAGAGGATTTATCGCTTTTAAAGCACTATAAAAAAGGATATGTGGACTCTTCTGAAATTGGTCAAGTGCTTTCTAACGTAGGACTTGTGAGAGAGGTTCGTTATTCGGTTGGCATATTTGGTGGAGAAGATATAGAGCAAAAGTCAGTTAAATATGAATTAACGGATTTGGGAGAACAATTACTAGAAATTTTAGAAATTAATAAATGGGGGTCTTTAAAATTGTAGATAAGTTTCTGTCAGTTCAATCTTGCGAACCTCTCATGGTGAAACAAAGCATCATTAAGATTATTTTATGGAGATAATAAGATTATCACTTAAGGTTTATTTGCCATTGAATCCGCTTCCCAAAAATGGACCATGCCGATTAAGAATTGGCGCCTGGCTTTAAACCGTTTTAGTATTGAGTTTGGTGACAGAATCACCAAATATCTCTAAATGGAATTTACACAAACGAATTTACAATCCCACTAATTTTTTAGACTTTGTTACAATAAACCGTTGATTAAGTCATCGAGCAATAAAGGCGTACTTCTTTACGGCATTTTGGCAAAGTAGGTCGTAGCTTTTTTAGAACTCAATTTCAGCTTGAGCTTTTTTAGTTCTAATCGCAAGTGTGCGACTTCATCTAGTTCATGTTTTTTTGTTCTGAACGTAACCCTTTCCCTTTGGTTTAACAACACTATAAACTCAACATTTTGGAATTAATACAAAGACTTTTGGCTACTTCAACTTGTCGTGAGACGACCAGCTGGGCAGTGACCAACTGCTCGGCTGATTCACTTAAATACTTAAATCAATAGAGGGATTTGTAAATGATTCCTCAACAATTGCTTTGATTTTAGCGATTTTAGTATACGCATCACGTTTTTGGTCAAACGCTCGTTCAAGAGAATCAATGTACTTGGCCTTTACATCATCCGTGATTTCTGGAATAGCAAATGCTTCAAAAAAATCGGCTCTAAGGTGAAGCATGGTTGAAGCAATAACGAACCATTTCTTAAAATATGACTCACCATATTTACTAGAAAGAAGCAAAAATACCCAATATCTTTCATCACTATTTCGTGCTCTATACTTTACAAGACCACTTGAAATAATTACTTTATTATCCTCTTGGATAATAGCGACTTCACCTGGTTTCCCATCCTTAGTAAAAATTATATCTCCGCATTTAATGTCTTGCTCCAGTTGAGATAAAAAAGATTCTGGACAATAACAATCAGGCTCATAATCCACATCAAAGTTGATAATATCACTTGTTTTTATGAAAGGAATGCCCTCTTCCAAGTAATTGGCACTTCCAATCTCGTCACCCTTATTAAGATTTGCTGAATCCAATCCAATAGTATTGATTCCATCATTAAGTGTAGCGATAGTTTCATCAATATCAGGACGATAGAAATTCGGTATTAGCATTCGCTTATCAAATGAATCTGGTTTTACTACAAATCCAAACTTCGCTTCATCTTTGAAAGAGAAATGATAATCTTTGTTAAATCCCGAAATAATCTCCTGAATACGAAGTACTGCGTAATAATAACTGTCAAATGCATCTATATATTCCTGCATTAAAGCATCATATTTACAATCGTATCTCATGACCTTTAGGTTAGCGATTTTACCTTGATTCATGAATTTCTGCTTTGTAATAGAATATGTTCCCCGTACCTGTATTCTGTTAATTTGAGAATTAAGGAAAATTGTCAAAAATGCTGCTTCTTTTGTCGATGCTGTGCGTAACACAACACTATTCTGACTCATATTCATTTCTGCAATAGTTGGAGGACACATTGCAGCCTTACCCATAAATTTGCCAGTCATAGTGTAAATGATATCGTAAGGATGGGTAATTGATCGTTTAATAGTTTTGTTATGAAACCCTTCATTGATCAGCTGTAAATCATTCACATTTATATAATGCCTTGAAACCGCCGAAGTTTTGATAAAAGGTACTCCATGATCCTTGTAGAAGAAATATGCTGGTGGAGTAGAACCACCCTTTATATCTCCAACTATATACTGAGACATCGTTGGGCAAGTTGACATTCCTTCTTTTACAAACAGATACTTTGGATTATAATTCCTCGGATAAAATGATCTTACTGACAATTTTATAGGGTTAGTTATAAATATTTCGAGTTTTGACATGCTCCACTAACCTCCTTGTGATTTCGACAAAATCATTATCTATCACAGCGTTTCCATCAACAATTACCGGATCTCCGTTTTCATCTCGTACATAAATTTCTTTTCCCCTTCTATCATGACCACATGTTTTAGCGATCGCCATAAATGTATCAAAAGTCTGAGGGAGGGCCTCGCTTTTCTTCCTTTTCAAAATGAGAAGAGATGTTTTTGTATCGGTAGATGGTAAAAAGGATTCAACAGGGCAGTCTATGATAGCGACAATATCGGCGTTATTAAGAATATATTGACGCACGTATTCCAATCCGTTATTTCCTAAAATTCCATCAGGAAGAACTATGGCCATACGACCACCTGGTTTTAACAAATCCAAACAACGTTCAATAAAAAGAATATCCGGAGTTCTGCTTTCATCAACTTTCTTAGTTTCAATCCAAGTACCATTTTCTCCTTTTTCCCACTTATGACCAAGATGAAAGTGCTCTAAAATTTTTTTATCATCAATTACGCATTTTTTACCAAACGGAGGATTGGTCATTATGATGTCAACTTTACCTTTAGCAATTTTGTTGGTGATTTTGCTCGGCCATTGTTCAAACGGTGTTAGTGAGTCAAAATGAAAAATACCTGTATGCCCATCATCATTGAGCACCATATTCATTTTTGCTACTCGTGACAAATCTGGATTAAAGTCAATGCCACGAATATATTTATCTGCATACTCTCTAAATAATCCAACGACATTCAGTGTTGGACGTTTTTTGTGCAGATCTTCATATTGTTGGCGGATATTTTTTAGTGCCATAACCAAGAAACCGCCAGAGCCACAGGCAGGATCACATACAGTTTCATCTATTTTGGGCATTATAGCTTCAGTAGCCATAAAAACAATTTCTCTTGGGGTGAAGAACTCACCATGTTCACCACGAAGATTTGCGCCTACAAATGTTTCGAATGCAACACCCTTGATGTCTACATTCGTATCCAACAGAGAATACTTTTGCAATTCTGCAATCGCAAAGCAAAGACATCGGTCATTTAATTGAATTTCATCGTTTGCTTCAAAAATGTTATCCTCTTGAAAACGAAGTTTGACATTCGCAAATAATTTATCAATACGTTCTCGAACATTGCTAAGACCTTTTTTTGTATTTTGTTCTTTAGGAGTAACATAAAATCCACATTTTTCGGCAAACAAAGCCTTCTCATCTTCAATTTTACAAAAAAGAATTTTAAGTATTTCCGAAAAACGTTTGTCCTGAGTTAATCCTTGATTACTAAAAAAGTAATTATTACAACGCTTAAAAACGCCCTTTAGGTCGGTGCACTTTACTAAATCAGACTTATTATACTTACCTATTGAATCGACACTTTCTTTGTATTTAGGAATATCGGGAAGTTCAGTATAGCGATTAGAACGAGCAACATCTTTATAATAGAATAGAATGCTATCACCATTTGTCCACGTACCGAAACTGGCAGTAGTTGCAGACATATAGCTCCACAGCTGATCCACACCCTCTTTTTCATCTTTTTTCTTTGTTTCTACAATACAATAAATATTGTCTTGGGACTTTTCTTCATCATTAAAAACAACGATGTCGCATCTTTTATCTGTTGAGCCTACCTTGATGGAATATTCAACATCAATATGACTCCTTGGATATTTATATACGTCTAAAAGAATACGACAGTATTCCTGACGTACGTATTCTTCTGGTGTTTCTTTTCTCATTTTTCCCGTAATTAAGCACTTGATTTTACCTTCATCTACAATAATTTCTTGCATAATTTAGCACTCCTTCTTATTTCTATCAGCACTACATAGGCTTGTGTTCTCTGCTGTCTTTTCTCTTCCTATTTCGATAAATTTCATTCAAAATACGTCGGAAAGTTCTGGATGTTATCAAGAAAACGGCTCAACAAACAAAAAATTGCCATCCACCTACCGTTTTAGTGGGCGAATGGAAACTTGATTTTGTTCTATTTTTGTCATAGTTTTTAAATTGGAATTGCTTGTCGTTTAGCAATATCGAAAGTCTTACTTTTGCACATTGTATCTTGGATAAAGCTAAACAAAATAGATTCTTTTTCCATTTCGCTTTTCTTGGCGAAATTCACAAAGCTATGATACACGAGATGGTTATTAATATATTTCGTGGCTACACCCTTAAAATGAATTTAATCATAGATTTTAAGCAAGCGTGATAGTTATTTAACGGCTGAATATTGTATTGAAAAGACCATTTTTATGTTTGTTACGTGGAATATGAATATGATTCAAGCTACATTTTGTAGCATAATTTTTGATGACCTCTAAAACTAACCGTTACAACTGAATCGCACTCAATTCAATCACCTAGTACTTTTTCAATATCCACCCACTTCATTTTCCCGAGATTTGAAATCTTTGCAATAGATAACTCATCTAGATTGATACCACAAGGAATACAAACTTTCTCTTTTGATAAGCCCCGTTTAGCAGCCTTCCCACCTCGTTTGAAAGCATTACGGGGCAACTTAAAATTTTTGTTCCCGATGCGTTAGTGAAGGTTTCATTTGTTTCAACAACGCCGTCAAGCGTAACGTTATCCATCATATTTTGAAGGGCATCAAGGATTTTATGTCTCCAGGTAAAAGCCATATAAAGCGAGAAATTACATTCTCTAGCACACTTTCGTAGGGGATACTTTTCAATCTACAATGGATGTACTGTTTTCCAAACTGAAAGGTATTCTTTAGTTGATTTGAAAATCGTTCCCGTATCTCGAATAAACGATTTCTTACAATCTCTACAAAGATAACGCTGTTTACCATCTCCACAACCATTTTTTACAAAGTGAATTAATTCACACTAAGGACATGTCTTCACTTCTCTAGGTTGGGAAACCTCTTTTATTACAGTCTTCGAATTGAGTAAATAATCCACAAAGAATTGTTTATCTTGTTCAGAAAGAGTACCAAAGATCTGTTTCAAAATTGTGAGCTCTTCTGGTTTCTTGGTCATAACATATCCTCTTGTTTTTACAAGAAGATTGCAATAAGAATTGCAGATTGAATCAACAGTTTTTTTATAACTGGAATTTATCGGTGATTGGGACAGGTGTTCTTAATTATTGGGACAGTTTGATTCTCAAGCATTGGGACAGTTAATTACGGCGCGCAGCCCGCCCCCAAAATCAAAGCGTCTAGCGAGCTACTTTAAGGAGTTATCCACATTTGCACGAAGCGCTCATCCTCAATAATGGGCTGTAGCAAGGGCAAATGTGGGTAACTCGGTTCAGTCTTCAGTCATTTCTGTCAATTATCCAACGTGCTACTCTTTCACCTGAAGCCTATATTAGTATTGGGTAAAGTGAATCCATTCCATTGAATAGTCAGCGCAATAGATGGAAAGGTATTTACCTACAAAAGTTCATCGATGCCATCTTTTGGTTGGATATAAACAGCATCACCGTCTCGTACATCCTCTTGGTAATCTTCAATGGCATTAACGAGTTTATTTCTCATGCTTTGATCGTGCTCTTTGAACCATTGAATGCCTGATTCGTTTAATTCCATTAGTTCACACGATTTAATTTCATCTTGAACATCCTCTGTTGAAAGTTCTTCCTTGGTTACTGGAACCAGAACAAACCGAGCCTTTAAAAAACCAGGGCGGGGCTCTACGCGGACATAATAATGTTTGTTCGGTTCAAAAGTCCCTGTTATCAATGAAGAACTCTCTCCTCCAACAACATAAGCATGTTCTCCGGGAGCTACTTCTTGGCGTACTTTATAGCTCATGGAAACAACACCAACTGGTTCAATAGTCTGCTTTGTAGCTTCTTTTGCAACAGGAGCTTGAATACCACTACCCATAATAGAGGTTCTAAAGAATGTTACTGTTGCATTGTCGTCTGCTGGTTCAGAGGGTGAAACAACAGGGGACATATAGCTGGAGGCACAACCTGTTAATAAGTTAGCCCCTAATAAGGCAATAAAAAGCTTAGTTCTCATTGTTAAACTCCGATAAAATTCAAATAGTTAAAATCAGAATGACTAATAACACCAGTCCCAGCCATTTTTTAATTTCCAATGTCTTTGACCTTGATCTTGGTATTCTCGTTCATAGTCCGGCGGAGTGTCTTCATAAGAACTGAGTTCTAGTGCTGTATAGCCTCCCTCCTGCCAAGGGATCACAAAATATTTATTCCAAGAGTGGTATCTATATGATCCAACAATATCGTTTAAATCGTCACCATCAACTACAAATCCCGTAATTTTGTAGCCATGAGACCATGAATAATCGGCTCTTTGATATTTAATACAAGCCTTAAATTCATTAGCCATAGCAGTTGAATGTAAAACCGAGGCAACAAGTAAAACAGTTGTGAGCTTTAAGCAGAATTTAAACATTGACATTACTCTGTACACGGTAATAATTGTCAACACAAGAATAAAGAATTTCACTTTATCAGATAAAATCTCTTCTCATAACTGAAAAGATTTAAAAGAAGCCAGATTTTGTCTCGAGTGTTACATTGATACCCTGAATATAACTTTTGCTTATCAAGGCGGTGATTGCTTTTTTATTTTCAAGTTCACATTTGAGCTTAAACTGAGATCTACTCAAGTCGTCATAACAGTTGTAAGTATGAATCGTTAATTTTAGAGTTTGTGACGGGTCCGGGGGCGCGTATTCATTAACAAATTCAGTCATTTTTAATACTGCATTAATGTCATCATAGGCCACGTCAGGAATGTAAATTTCTTTTTCGCCGTTAAGCAACAATTTCACATTATCAAAAAATTTTTGTTGTATTTTTAGTCCAACCTCCCAATTAAATACTGCCACGAACGTCTCAGTACGGTTCTCTTGCCATTGACCCACCTCAAGATAAAATGTTGGTATTTCAGGGATATTTAATTGAAGAAAGGTGCAATAGCGACAATATACTAACTTCTCTTGTTCGGATAAAAATTCAACTTCTGGTCTTAAATTGGGCATTATCCATTTCGATGGTTCTGCTTTTAGAAAAGGTAATAATGAAGAGTACTTTTGGGGCAAAATTAAACCATGTCTGAACTCGTTAATATTTCTGCCATTTAATTGAGAAAGAACGGTTTTTAGAAAATCATTCATACTATTCCAGGTCTTCTCTTTTGTTTTGAATAAGCCAAACATAAATTTCTCCCGTTAATCGAATATCCAAAACAAAATGACGAAAGGCAAGCAAATCAATATCACGACCCAAGCTAAATTCCAAACAATTTCAAAAAGCACTAACAACAAGCAAATGAGAGCTCGCATTATGGTTCCTTTAAAAATACCGATAACGTCAGTGTTTAAACGAATAAAAGACCACCTAGTTAAATAGACATCACTGATTGCGATGACAGGATCTTTAACGAGTTTACCCCTGGGGGGGGTAGTCAAGTCATTAGTACCTACTTAAAACTGAAGCTATTTGTGCCAACTCTTCCAACTCTTTATCTGTCATTTTGGCTCCCGAAAGGCTTTCAAAACCTAGGAATTTAAAAATCATAAAAGTTTTGATTTTGACGTTTGTTACGTAATGGGGATCATCCGGGCACATGATCATGAGTCTCATAACGGCGCCTTGACCGATAATATCGAGTGTGTGTTCATTAAAGTTATGAGATTTTCCACAGGCGCATTGCCACTGACCGTTATAAATGGATAGGTTCATGGTTTGTTTGGCTATTTTTCCAAAGTCGTGCATAAAGTCTTCATAATTGAGCATTTTCATATCGTCACCTTGTCACTCCAAAAAATGGTAGATGCCTTTAAAATTTCATAAGATTTGGGTTAAATACATATTCAGAGTCATGTCAAAACCGATTTACGAAAACATCCCTAAGCTAACAATTCAACAACTGAAAGACCGTTTGAATGGCAAGCCTTATATCCACTTCGATTGGGAAGGAAAAAGCTATATAGTTCATGTGTCCTACAGTGCTTGTCGTTTTGGTGGTACTCGTCCTTGGTTCATATGCCCTCACTGTAATAGTCGAGTAGGTTCTTTACTCTTCTTTAATCATCAAATTGGATGTCGGCATTGTTTAAACACTTGCTACGCATCCGAGAACAAAAGTCCAATGGATCGACAGCACCAAAAAGAGCAGAAAGCCTTAGCTAAATTAGGTGTCGACAGCTACTCCGAATTAATCTGGTTCGATGTTCTAAGAAAACCAAAAGGGATGCATCTTTCGACCTTTGAAAAGAGGAAACAGCAGTTAACCTCAATTCATTTTCAAAGTGCTCGACTCATGACAGAGTTCAATGATCGTCTTTTAGCTATTGAGCAAAGAACCAGAAATAAAAACCTAAAACACGGTAAAATCAGAAGTTGTCTTCCGACTTAGTCCCATGAAGTTCATCCTTGGTCAAAAACCAAGGTTTAGGCGTAGTTTAGTACCTAGTAAAAAACTGATGATGGACAAGAGGATGGACAAAATACGGGGCTTTAATTTTGGTGCCTAATTTTATTGGAGCCTTTGGAGGCCTCCCCTCCGCCAGTTGCATCTTTTTTACTTTCTCAATAAAAGCACTCACCTAACACGAAAACCTTATGTTTTCAGGCTTTCCGTTGATATTTAAAAATTTTTATTTTCTATCATTCACTCTCAAAAATTTGCATTTTTTCTTAAATTTTCGAACAACTGATGGGGGCAAATTTGGGGGTAAATAGATTTAAATTTCGTTATAGGTTTTGTGCAAAACAATCAGAAACTTTTTTGGACTTTTCGTAAAACATAGCTTCGATTTAGTTCACGATTTTTTGTTCGCTAACACTTTCTTTTACTTTGATTTAATTTTATGTATTAGCAGTTGAAAAAAGCACCACCTAGTAATCTACCAGGTGGTGCCTACTCTCTAGGTATATAGTGACGGTAAAAAATTAACCTAGATTAGAACATATATCTCAAACCGACATTCCATCTAAATGGAGAATCTATTTCTGTTCCGCTTGCATATTCAATTTCCGTATAGCCCGACAATGATTGACTGAAATCGTAATTGACCCCCAAGTCTAGCTCGTACCAACCTCCAGACAAATCTTGTTTAATTGTGTGCGAACCTGATGTGTCACGGAATTCAGTACTTAAATCACCTTCGAAATCATATAGGTAAGAAGCTCTAGCATAGGCCATGCCTTTACTGTTGGCAAAGTCAGCACCGGTCATGAACCCAACTCTTGCTATAAGCGAATCAAAGGCGTCTTGTTCTACCTTGATACCGTTAGAAGTTGAATAGTTCTCACCCATAACTTTGGCATATGTGGCTTGTAGCTGCGGTTCTACAAATATTTGATTGGATAAATAGAAACGTTTACCAATTTCTGCAGAAATCGCAATAGCATCGGTGTCATACTCACCGTGGTACTTGAAGCCACTATAGTTGATATTGAAATCGTTATCTAAAAGACCATACTTAAGAGTTGCGTCAATGAACCAATTGTTGTCAAGGATGAATGAGGCATAGGCCGTTAAAGCGTAGGTTTTTAGATTTCCATCGCCAGTGTCAAAGTCGGCATCTCCATCGGTGTAGCTGAAAGCGCCACCTACGTATAGCGGACCATACTTGTTATCAATTCGGCGGTCGTAGCCAACTTGCACCGATGCAAACTCAGTATCAATATGCTGATCCCCGTATTTTGACTTACCTCCGTAAGTACGAATCCATGAACCATGGATAGCATTCTTGCCTCTCAAATCGCCTAAGCGTTTATAAATATCATCACTTTCATAACGCCACTGCATATAGGAAACTGCAGTCGACTCAGCAATGCTGTCTAGCTTCTTATTTTCTTGCACCGAATATTCACCATCACAACCAATACGGATTGCACCGTATATATTCCCTTCTTCTACTAACGCTTCATAGGCATGATTGACCTTACCATTTTCGGTTAAGGTATTAATATTGACGGAGTCTATTAATTGGGAAACTATTTGGTCTGCTGGAGCATTATTTGCAGCGCCATTAACTGTCACTTGAACATTTTTACAGCCAGGACAGTTTTGAAGATCTTCAATTGTTAATTGATCATTTCCCTGAAGATCATTCATACGGATGTTAAGGAATTCAGTATTAACCTCATTAAAACTGACTGTCGCCCCTTCTTGTAGTGTAAGTGCAAGCGAAGAAACATTATTGTTTTTTATACCAGAGATCCGTTGATTGATCTTATTCTCACCTGATAAATCAAAAGAGCCAATCGAGACGTTTGAATTTTCGGATAATTTTTCAAAAATAATGGATTCGCCTGCTAGGGAGTTGAATGTAACATTCATATTGAATGTGTCGGTTTTCCCTTTTATTTGACCGTTCATTCCAATATTAATTGAGTCCACGAATAGATGGTTGTTTTGTCCGTTCTCTTGAGCATTCAAAAGTAACGTCCCGCTCTCTTCGACTTCCAAGTAACCAATATGAGCAGTCAAAGCAGAGCCGTCCTCTTTGTTTTCGTAGAAATTAATCATGCCATTGGTGTTAGATTCAACCAATACGTTGTCTACTGTTAAATCGCTATTGAAAAGCTGAACCCCTGAATAGGCACCTTCCTTCTTTGAATCATCGTAGCCGCCACCTAAAACCAAGTTTTCAAGTTCATAGTGACCGTTATAAAGAGGAACATAAACTCTATCCCCTGTATATGAATTATCGGTTCTCAAATTTTTTACATGGAAACTGCTTGCAGCCTGAGAGGTAAAGTTGGTTGTTACTGTCATCCAACCATCTACTGTTAATGAGCCGGTTTCTTTAATCCCACCAACATTAACTAGTAAATCATTTGTGTGAATATGACCACTTCCATCGGCTAAGTTGCTCACGGACAACTTTCCATCAACTACGAAAGTTGAACCTAATCCGCTGTAAAGATTGGAGCCCGCAATTTCGGTCGTGTCGTCTTTATTTTTGTAAAGATCAACATCTCCTAAAACGTGCAGATAGGCGTTTTCTTTTAAATCAAGTGAAATGCCACCGTTTGTAGATAAATTTTTAAATGTTAATTGGTCTTTTTCAGTGTTATAGATATCTAATGATCCTGTGTTTTCACCGTCTGTATGATTGATAAATACATCGACAGATTGTCCGTTAGTGTCTGTTAAGGAAGATCCTTCTTGCATACGTAAGCCACTAAACGTAGCGGTCTTGCTCTCTCCTACTTGAATAGAACCATAGTTATTGATATATCCATCAATCTGACCGGATTGTATTTTTAAAATACCGCTATCACCATTTTCGAAAGCATAGGTTTCGTGTCCTTTAATTTCGAAAGAATCAGCCTCGATCATTCCGTAGTTGTGATTGTGTTGTGTAGAGTCAATTGTTAATTTTTCAGATATTTTTAGGGTTGCGTTTTCTCCTCTTTCAATACCATCTCCATTTCTGATTTGGAATCCGTTATTAAATGCTCCGTTTTGGATAGTTAACGAATTTAAGTTTTCGATAGAGCCATAATTTTCAAATAGCATCCAACCTATACTATGACCTGCAAAAGTCACGTCTTTACCGTTTGCATTTAATACGTTATTTTCTTCTACTATGTAGATGTAAGAGGTTTGTTGATCTTCGCTCAACCCTTCATAGCGGTCACTCTCAATATTAGATAGTGGAAATTCCGAGCTGGTTAGAGCAAAACTTGGTTGGATAAGAAAAGTACTGCAAAACAGAAGAGCACATGCAGTTAGTTTGAAAGTTTGAGGAATCTGAAATGAGCTATCAGATTGACTTATCTTGCCCCCCCCCGAATTTGGGAATCAAAATTTTTCGACTTTTCAATTAACGTCGGTTTGTAGATATAAGGACTATTTGTTTGTTTCATATCCATACCTCACTTGTTAGATTTTTCTTAAAAAGATTTTATCGAACAACTTTAGGCTGTAAGTTCTGTTTAGTTTTCTTTTTAACTCAGTAGAAACCCTTTCTTTTTTGGGTTTAATAAAAATTTTCATTTCTTCTAAGTACTACAACTTAAAGTTTTTTATTAGTTGATAAATAATCAATTAATTATTGTTTTATTTGCCTTTATTTCCTTATTTGTAATTCCGATAATCCTTAACGCTGGCTTTTAATTGAAATTTCTTATTAAAAGAAAATTAAATTAATCAATTAATTTGGTCATTTATTGAAAATTCATCAAATTAAATACCTCAGAGGTTAAATAAATGGCACGTATGGATGTCTCCACTAAGCGTTGGATCATTTTGATTTTGATTTGTTGTATCAACTTGTGTGCGGGTTCGATTTATGCATGGAGTGTTCTTTCTGCGGCAGCGGCTCAGGAGCTCACTGTCATCACAGGTCATTTGATTTCCGCAGCTGATTTAGCGATAGCTTTTGGTGTGGCCAACAGTGTCGGTCCTATCCCTATGATTCTGGGCGGAGCTTTTAATGATCGTTATGGACCTCGATTGGTCATCATTACCGGCGGACTTTTGATTGGTTTAGGGCTGTGTTTTTGCGGTTGGGCAACGTCGGTGACACAGATTGTTATCGGATACGGCTTGTTATTTGGTTTAGGGCTCGGACTGGCCTACGGGGCAGGAATTAGCACAGCCATCAAATATTTCCCTGATAAGCGGGGATTTGCCGGTGGTTTAGTAACGGCTGTTTATGGATTTAGCTCTGTGATTGTTCCACCGATTGCCCAAGTTTTGACCCAACACTACGGCATTATGAATACGTTTGTCATATTAGGGACGGTTTTTGCCTTAGTGATTATGTTCTGCGGTTACTTTTGTGAACGTTGCCCAGAGGATTTCAATCCGCTCAAAAAACATGGTGATGAGAAAACGTGTATTGCTGTAACCGGGTTGACGTGGCGACAGATGTTGGCCAGCCCGATTTTCTGGCCGATGATTGCATTATTAATGTGCGGGGCCGTCAGTGCGATGATGATTTTGTCGCAAGCAGCCAGTATTGCTCAAAACGAAATCGGCATGAATGCGACAAGCGCGGCGGCAGCTGTCTCAACCATCGCTTTTTTCAATATGGCAGGACGCTTGGTTGCCGGAACTTTGTCCGACAAATTGGGGCGAATCGGCGTGTTAATGTTTGGACTTATTTTTGCTGCACTGGGTTTAATCGTTTTAATGAACTCGGGACAAGGAGACTACGTCTTATTTTATTGCGGCTGTATATTGATTGGCATTTCGTTTGGCACTTTTATGTCCATCTATCCGGGTTTTACCGCTGATCGTTTCGGTGCCAAGCACGCCGGTGTTAACTATGGGATTATGTTTAGCGGCTTTTCCGTCGCTGGTCTTATGGGGCCCATTATCATGCAACAAATGATTGCTAATGGCATGGACTTTGCCGCTTGTTGTCAGGTTGGCATTACCTTTTGCGTTCTAGGTTTCGTCTTTGCTCTCATCTTTAAAAGAATGATTGAGCATAAGAAAGTTCAGTAGAGCAATTCTGGTGTTTTTTCTGTACCATCAGCTTGTTGACAGGAAACGAGGTCATTCAATGAGTACCCACAAAAAATTTAAAAGTCGATTGTTGATGCTGACAGCCAGCGTTGCCATTGCGACATCTATTTCTGGTTGTGTCTCCTTTGAGCCTCGTGCAGATCGCGATGTGATGCCCTTAGGACAACAGTCCTTTAATCAGTATGTGCAGGAAACGACTCAGTGGATGAGTACGCATAGGCGTTATGTGACCAATCAACATGAAGTAGAACTTTCTCACCAATTACCGTTTGAAATTAGACCCGCTAAGCCCAACGGTAAAGGCGTGTTGATGATTCATGGGTTTACGGACTCTCCTTACAACTTTGTCGATATTGCCCATTACTTAGCCGATAAAGGCTTTTTGGTGAGAGCTCTTGTCTTACCGGGACATGGCACGAAGCCAGAAGACATGCTTGAGGTAACTTTTGATGACTGGAATCGCTTAATTGATGAGCAAACCCGCATCATGAGCCGAGATGTCAAGGAGGTTTACCTGGCAGGCTTTTCAACCGGTGCAAATTTAGCCATTCATGAGGCTTACGAAAACCCCAATGTTGATGGCTTGGTACTGATTTCTCCGGCTTTAAGCGTCAGAACGAATTTGGTTAATTTTGTTCCCTTCGTCAGTCTCTTTATTGATTGGTTGAAGACTCCCGAAGAAGCCGCTGGCGGCGTGACTCCATTTCGTTATCGTACAGTCCCGATGCAGGCTTTAAATACTTTTAAAGCGTCTATGGACTCGGCCATGGGGCGTGTTTCAGGCTATCCCTACGATAAGCCGGTGTTGGTTTTCATGGCCCAAAACGATAGCATCGTTAATACGCAGGAACTGTTGCCGTTGATGCAAAAACAGTTCACGAACTCTCGCTCTCAGTTTGTTTGGTACGGTGATAATTTGCCCGATGGAACGATTGCGAGCGACAAGCGCTTAACTGTATTAACAGACTTTTTACCTAAATATAAAATCAGAAGTTTTTCTCACCTGGGACTGGTTTATTCTCCAAAGAACCCATACTACGGGATTAACGGCAAGGAGCGCTTCTGCCTGCGCGGACAGGACGAAAAGTTGCTTCAATACTGTCACGAAGGCAAATATGTTTGGTACGGTTCATGGACTGAAAACCGTGATGCTCATCCTTATGCTCGCCTGACTTTTAATCCTTATTTTGACCAACAGGTTCAGATGATTGTTGAAACCTTCGGAACATCCGATCGATAACTTCAAATTCTGAAGTTAAGATCGTTATACTAGGGCTCATTGTTAACAGTGAGCCTTTTTAACATGCAAGCCATTATTCAGTCAATGTCACAATCTCCCCTCGGTTTTTGGGGGTGTGTTTTCGCCATATTGAGTGTTTTTCTCTTGGTGCTTTTATGGATCGCCATTTCGGGAAAAAAGCAGGACAAAGAAATATTAGAAGTGATTGCCAAGAGACTTGAAGAAAATAGTGAAGAAGATCAGCTCAGGATACTTCAATCCGTCAATGACTCGATTCAGAAATCAAATGCTCAGCTTCGTATGGAAGTAAACGACTCACTAAGTCGGCTTACGCAAACACAAAACCAAAATATGGTTGGCTTCACTGACCTCATTCAAAAGATGAATCAGGGTAACGCATCGGTTCAGCTGCAAGCCAGGGAGGCATTAAAAACGCAGGTTAGCCAGTTGTCTTCCGGCATTAATCAAGAACTGTCGGCCATTCGGGATACATTAAATCGACAGCTTCAAACCTTGCAGAGTAACAACGATTCTAAATTGGAGATGATGCGTCAAACCGTTGAAACAAAACTGCAAACGACATTGGAATCAAGGTTGTCCGAGAGTTTTAAACAAGTGGCGGCCCATCTGAAAGACGTGGAGACTGGTTTAGGAGAAATGCGTTCCATAGCCGGACAGGTAGGTGAACTCAAACGAGTTCTCACAAATGTTAAAACTCGAGGAACCTTCGGAGAAGTCCAACTGGGTGCAATTCTTGCCAATGTTATTCCGAATCATTACGAAGAGAACGTCGTGACACGTCCCAAGAGCAATGATCGGGTGGAGTTCGCGATAAAAATGCCTGGAGCTAATGACGGGGAATTTGTATGGCTGCCAATTGACTCCAAATTTCCGATTGAGGACTATCAGAAAATCGAAGATGCACGTGAAATTGGTGATGCGGAGGCTGCTGAAAAGCATGCTAAAGCTTTTGAGGCAAGAATTAAGTCAGAAGCTAAAAAAATCCACGATAAATACGTTGAAGTTCCCTTTACAACGGAATTTGCTCTGATGTTTTTACCCAGTGAATCACTTTATGCAGAATGTCTGAGACGCCCGGGTATGATTGAAGATTTGCAGAATAATTATCGCGTAACAGTTGCCGGTCCTACGGTTTTGAGTGCTTTGCTCAACAGCCTTCAGATGGGATTTAGAACGTTGGCGATTCAAAAGCGAAGCGCCGAAGTCTGGACGGTTTTAGGACAAGTTAAAACCGAATTTATGAAGTTTGCCGATGCCCTCGATACGATGGAAAAGCGAGTCGATGGTGTTAAGAGCGCCATTGCAGGCGTGAGAACCAGAACGAATGTGATGGGGCGCAAATTGCGTGATGTGGAAGAGTTGCCCGGCGATAAAAAAATCGATACAGTATTGCCTTCAAACGAAAGCGAGGACTAAATGTTCAAACGCATAATGCAAATCGGAATCGCTCTGGCCGTCGTTGTGATGGTGGCTTGCGTAGCCGTTCAATTTTTAGGTGCTTTAGCAAAGCTATAGCTCTCTGACGAAACGCCGCTTGATGCGGCGTTTCAATTATCAAAGTTCCTTAATTACTTTTTCAAGGCGAGCTGCAATATCAAGCGCCTTTCTGTCTTCAAGCCTTCTGCAGCCTACAGTGATGCCGATCATCGCGTGATTGTGTCGCTGTGCAAGCGGCAAGGCAACATAGGGCGCCCTGGCCACGGCCCACCAAGGGACAAAGCCGACAGCAATGATGGCTTGAGCATTCGTTTCCTTGAGGGTTTCATCAATAGCTCGTGTTGTATTGCCGATACCGCGCTGCAAAGCGTTTCGATAAGTCGGATTATTCAAATCGCTCGAAAACTTAAGCGCATCCGTTAGGCGATCCATGCCATAGGGGTGGTGTTGAGCACGCATTTCATACATCTTGACGAGATCTTTGAACGTACCAGGCGTTTTGCCATTGCCGTATTTTTGCAGATAACGATCAAAATCGCCTTGAATTTCTGTCGATGAAATAATCTTGTAATACGTTTCAACGTCTTTCGTTTGAATTTCGGTGATAACAGTGTTTTGTTTTTTAGCGGCTTGAACCAATTGAGTGAGAATACTTTTTTCTTCCGCATCAAAAGCTCTGTGTGCGGGCACTAAAAGGGCTACACGAATAATGCTCTTATCTTCACCGAGATCAGTTTGAAAGTCTATTTTTTCTGGGCAATCTTCAGTCGCTACATCATTGGGATCCGTGCCACAAATAGCCTCAAGGAGTTTAGCGGCTTGAGAAACGCTTTGAGCGATGGCTCCTGGTGTGTCCAAGGAGTGCGAGATAGGAATGACACCATCACGGGAAACCAAGCCGACGCTGGGTTTGATTCCGACAACTCCACACGCAATAGCCGGCATCACAATACTGCCGTGAGTTTCTGTGCCAATGGCTGCGTGGCAAAAACCGGCAGCAACCGATATGCACGAACCCGAACTTGAGCCGCCCGGTGTAAGAGACGAATCAATGGGATTGATCCCTTGGCCGCCTAACTCTGAATAGCCAGGTGGCATCTTTGTACTTAGGAAACCGGCCAACTCTGACATTGAAGTTTTGCCGAACGGAAGCCCACCGTGCTCACGAAGCTTTTTAATGCAAAAGGCGTCTTCGGCTTTAAGTTCCTTTAATGCGTAGCTGCCCGCTGTTGCTCGAAGGCCGGAAACATCGATATTGTCTTTGACCAAGATCGGCCACTGGGTATCCAAAGGAGGTTCGCGCCATTGGCTCACGCCGTGGATGATGTGATTGAACTGGCGGATTCGTTCGTTGATTACAGCAGGATTAGGCAACTTGTCGCGATATAAAAACTCCATGGCCAACTCCCAACGTTTAAGTTTCATAGACAGTTTGGCACGAAGAGGAGAGGCTCGCAATAGAGAAAAGACCTAGAGATTTAAATTTTCAGGCTTGATGACGATGCAGCCGAATCGTTTTGCTTTGCCTTTGGCTTTTAGCACCTTTTTGTCTTTAGAAATCAAGTACCGAGCTGAGCATAAATGAGCTAAATTGAAAAACTTATCATCATCGTGATCTTTGCAATAACCTTCAGTTGGCAAGGGCTCTTTAATAAGCCAATGCAGCTTGATCCATGCATGAAGTTTTTCTTTAATTTGACTTTCAGTTAGCTTAAATTGAGATCGGGAAATGACATCAGCAAACTCATAAAGGGTATCGTAATGACCGAGTGCAAGAAGTTGGCCTGAAGCGAGTGATTTTTGAATTGACTCCGTATTTTTATCAGCAAAGAGCAATATGTCCAGGACGACATTGGTGTCCAAAACGCAGCTTGGAGCGCTTAAAGGGCGCTCGATAAAACGGGCGCCCTTCAAATAATTGATCAGATCAATTTTTTGCGGTGACATTTAAGGAAGTAAATCGGCCACAGCATTGGCTTCAGCCAAAAGTTCATCACGGGTAACATCCAAGCGATGACGAACTTCTTGAGTGATCGGCATATTGCTGATGATCTGATAACGACCTTCGCCGGGACACAGGCAGGGGAAGCCAAAAACCAGACCTTCCGGAATGCCGTAACTGCCGTCAGAGGGAACGGCCATTGTGCAACACTTGCCTTGGCTGCCCAAAATCCAGTCACGCATATGATCTAAAGCGGCGCTTGCGGCAGACGCAGCAGAGGATGCACCGCGAGCTTTGATAATTTGTCCGCCACGGGTTGCTACGTTTTTAATAAATTCTTCTTGCCATTGCGCATCGAATTGATCGGCCAAGCGGTGTCCTTTATAACGCAAGAAACGGATGTCCGGATACATCGTGTTGCTGTGGTTGCCCCAAACAAAAACTTGCTCAACACCGGAAACAGGTGCCTGAAGCTTTTCGGCAACGCGGGCCATTGCACGGTTTTGGTCCAAACGCATCATGGCTGAGAAGCATTCGCGTTTAAGATCCGGTGCATTGCGCATGGCAATATAAGCATTCGTATTACAGGGGTTGCCGACGACCAAAACGCGCACATCACGAGAGGCTCGTTCGTTTAAGGCTTGGCCCTGGCGTTTGAAAATTTCCCCATTGGCTCGAAGAAGATCGGAGCGGTCCATACCGTCTTTACGAGGCTGCGCGCCGATTAAAAAGACGCATTGAGCACCGTCGAAAAGGTCCTTTTCGTCCGTATGAGCGCTCATTTCAGCTAAAAGCGGAAAGGCACAGTCGGACAGTTCCATCATCGTGCCCTTCAGACGAGCCTGACTTTCAGGCGTATTGCGAGCGAGAAGTCTTAATTCAACGGGTTGTTGATGACCGAAGAGGTCACCGGATGCAATACGAAACAAAATGGAGTAACCGATGGAGCCGCAGGGGCCCGTCACTGCAATACGGATAGGACGCGTCATTTTTTCTTCCTGATAGGCACTACAAACGGGAATATTATAAAAAAAAGAGGGCCGATCGTTAAAAATTTGACCGGCCTATCTAATTATTGAGGCTTAGATTATTTATTTCTTTTCAGGCTTTTTGCCGAACCATTTTTCGTAAATCTTGTCGTATTCACCATTTTCTTTGATGGTCTTTAACCCCGTATTGATGATTTTATGCATCTTTTCATTGCCCTTAGCCATGGCAAAACCATTTTGCTTATGGGTATAGAGGTGGGGGACCAAAACGATATCTTTTTCAGCTTTATGAGCGAGATAAAATTCGGTGACGATCTTATCGACTAAGACGGCTTCACAGCCGCCCATTTTCAATTCCATAAAGGCTTCGCCTGTTTGGTCAAAGGCAACGAGCTTTGCATCTTTGATTTCCTTTGCGAGCAAGGCGCCGGTGGAACCGATTTGAGCACATACGCGTTTACCTTCCAGGTCATTCATGTGCTTATATTTATCAACATTTTTGGCATGAACCGCCATAATCAGACCGCCGACATCATAGTAAGGGTCTGAGAAGGTGACTTGTTTTTGACGTTCAGGGGTTATTGTCATGCCGGCTGCCGCCACATCAATCATGTTGCTTTGCAAGGCGGGGATAATGCCTGCAAATTGCATATTTTGAATCTTGGCTTCATTGCCGGTTGCTTTGGCGATGGCTTTGATCAAATCAATATCAAAACCCACAATTTCGTTAGTCTGTGGGTCTTTGTATTCATAGGGTGCGTAGCCCGCATCGGTTCCTACCAAAATAGTGGCAGCGTTAACACTGGTGGCCGCTAAGGCAGTCATGGTAATGGCTGCGAGAAACTTTTTCATCATTTTTCCTTAAATGGTTCAATCGATTTCTCGCAGTTTACGCAAAGCCAGTTTAATCTTTTATCATGTCTAAAAAAACGATCTGAAAACAAAGGTCGACAAAATTAAAATCCAATGCGAGATAGAAAAAGATGCGATAAATCAATAAATTATCCTTCTAAGTAAAAATTATTAGATATAAATAGAAGAAATTAGTGGTTTTAAAATTGAAATTCATGGCGAAAATTTGGGATAGATTAACCCATTTCTTGAATAGATCTATAAATCAAGTAGTTAGTAAATATCACATTATTTTTGTCGACATTATTAACAACAAAATCAACAATCTTTAAATTTGATGAATGTCAAATTAAACAAATCTATTTCATGATTTTCAAAAAGTGTTTTTGGTGAGCATCTGTTCAAATTAAAGAAAATCCAATTAGTCTTGATTAAAATTTCTGCGATAACGGTAGATAGGTATTTTTATGCGTAAAAAAATTACAGTCGGGTTAGTCATGATGGCCTTGGCGACTTCTGTTTTCGCAGCCGCCAATGAGGATGCGGAATTCGTAACCCCCGAAGAGCTCGGTTGGGAAGCCGGTGTTGTAGCACCTAGTCCTCTGGATCCGGATTATGTTGATCCGGAATTTAAAACCCTAGAGGAAGCAGAAAAGGCAAAGGCGATCGGTGAAGCGGAACTCAAGCGCATTCAAAGACTTCGCGAGGGACATACCTATCTTTGTCAGAAAAAGGTCTTTGTCAACGATTGCATAGAACGGGCTGAAAGTGTCCTTTATAAACGTACACGTATTGCCAATCAATTGATTCGCAAGGCCGATCACCAGATTCGGATTTTTAAGTCTAAAGAGCGCCGTGCGCAGGCCGCTCAACAACCTTCCATGCCGGCACAACGCGCAAGTGTTAAAAGTAACGATGAGAAAATAGCCAAGCAATCCGCGCGTCAACAGCAAGAGCAAGCAAATGAGGCCGCTTATGAGGCGAAACTTAAAGCGCAGGATGAACGCATAGCGCAGCTGCAAAAAGAAGCGGCTGAACGAAAAGCCAAACGTGAAGCGAGAAAGGCCGCGTATGAAGCTGAGCGTCAAAAACGTGAACAGGCTCAGAAGCTTCAAAAAGAAAACAGTCAAAATGAAGGCCTTTTTTAATTCATGGATTCCCGCATAGAAGAAGCTATTGTCAAAGCCTTTGATGCCAACGGTCCTTTGTGCCGCCAAATTGAGGGATTCAAGCGCCGTGACAGCCAATTGCAATTTGCCCAAGCGGTGGGCCGGGCGATTCAATCGCAGGGCGTGGCAGTCGTAGAAGCCGGCACCGGTACCGGGAAAACATTTGCTTATCTGGTGCCAGCGATTCTTTCTCGCTCTAAAACGATTGTCTCCACGGCCAGTAAAACACTTCAGGATCAGTTATTCGAGAAAGATGTCGGTCGAATTTGCTCAGCGCTTGCCGTCGATGCCGATGTGGCGGTGCTTAAAGGCCGCGGAAACTATATCTGTAAAGAACGTTTAGATAGGCTCGTAGATCGGGGTCTTTTACCCGAAGCTGACAGCTATAAGCGGCTGAAAAAAATCATCGACTTTGCCAGGCGAGACGCAACCGGTGATAAAAACGATATTCCGGGGATACCTGAAAAAGATCCGCTTTGGCCATGGGTGACGAGCACAAAAGACAATTGCTTAGGTAAATCGAAGTGTCCGCACTATGACGATTGTTTTGTCAATCGTGCCCGAGCCCGCGCTCATGAGGCCGATATTGTGATTGTCAATCATCATCTCTTCATGGCCGACCTCAGCCTCAAAGATGACACCATGGCCGAGTTATTACCCGACGCCGACTTGGTGATTCTTGATGAAGCGCACAAGCTGCCCGATATTGGAATCGATTATTTTTCAGACATCTTCTCGCTTTGGGAATTACAGGATTTTTCTGAGGAAGGCCGCTTGATCGGAAAAGCTCATGCGGCAGGCGTTGTCCGATGGGATGATGTCTTTCTTGATGTAAAAAAAGCTGCCCTTAATCTTCACCAGATTATTCACCGGGGTCTGGGGGTGGAAATTGATACAGAAATTGAAATCAATTCCATCGACGGTTTCGCCCAGAGTATTAAAGAGCCTTTTGAAAAACTGATTGAGTCCGTTCTCACCATTGCCAAGACTTTTAAATCTCTTGAAGGCTCAAACGAGGAGTGCGATCTTTTTTCAGACAGAGCAGCCGATCTTTTAAAACGGATGCAGGACTGGCAAGTCACGCTCACGAATCCTTCGGCGGTTAAGACGGTCGGTGGAATCCCCTCCGTACTTTGGCTTCGTTTAACAGAGCAAAATGTCTTTTTCTCCAATACGCCGCTCTCGCTTGCACAGCCTTTTGCGAAAGCCCGCGAGAAAATGCATAACGCTTGGATATTAACAAGCGCCACCATTTCAACCCGAAAAGATGACGGCAGTGCTGACTTTTCCTATTTCTTAGGCGAATTGGGTCTTTCAAAAGAAACCCAGACCTACACGTGGGACAGCCCTTTTAATTTTGCTTATCAGGCTCGTTTTTATCTGCCTAAAAATTTACCGGGAGTTTTTGAAGACAATTTTGCGCATGAATTGGTTGAAGCAACCTGGCCTTTATTGCAGAAGACGCAAGGCAGAGCTTTTTTCCTTTGCACGAGTTTCCGTTCAATGGAAGCCATTGCCAATGAATTGCGCTTAAGGATGGGAGCAAACTTCACTTTATGTGTTCAGGGCGAAGCGCCGAAGTCGGAATTGCTCGATCGCTTTAAGTCCATGCCCAATGCGGTGTTGGTGGGTTCAATGAGTTTTTGGGAAGGCGTTGATATGAAGGGTGACGCGCTTCAGCTTGTCGTGATTGATAAGATGCCTTTCGCTCAGTTTGATACCCCGGTGGCTCGAGCAAAGAAAGATTGGTTTGCCGATCAGGGCAAAAATCCTTTCATGAGCTATCAGTTACCGGAAATGATCACGACTTTGCGTCAGGGTGTTGGTCGTCTTATTCGCAGTGAAAATGATTTCGGTGTCATTGTTTTCGGCGATAATCGTCTGCTGCAAAAGCGTTATGGACGTGTCGTTCTTGAAAGCCTGCCGGCCATGATTCGAACGCAGGAATTTGCTCGGGTTTATTCATTTTTAGATAACCCGGATGAGGCATATTGATGGCTCGTCGTGAACAATATGGATTGACTTGGTGGGGAAAGGAGTGGTTAAAAGCGCTCTTAGCCTGTGACCACGACAATCGCTTGCCCCGTGGCAAGACCTATTGCAATAAGGGAAACGTCCTTCAAGTTGATATTAATCCCGAAACTTTTGCCATTGAAGCCGTTGTTCAGGGCAGCGTTATGGCTTATGAGGTTCGTATCCAGCTTGAACGCTTCAGTTCCGAGAAAGTGGAAAAACTCATAGACAGTCTGCGAACTCGAAGCGATCTTGTTGCTAGGCTTCTTGATAATGAACTTCCCAGCCAATTGGCGAGTATTTGTAGTGATTTAGGACTAAAACTTTTTCCTTCCACTAGTCTAGATCTTCAATGTTCGTGCAGCTGTCCCGATTCGGCAAGACTTTGTAAACACATCGCCGCGGTTATTTATTGGCTCTCACGAGCCATCGACTCGGATCCATTTTTAATTTTCACCCTTCACGGCGTTCAACTCGTGGAGAAACTCAAGCAAGCCGGACTGAACGCGTCCGAGGCGGTTGAAGATCGAGCGGTAACGCTTCAAGAGGTTGCCTCATTTGTTGATGATTTGGAATTCACACGCAGGCCATCGCGTTTCAATTTACGCAACTTTCCCTTGAAGTCCCTTGAGTATACGGGTGAGAAAATATTTCCCCTTTTGCCGTCGGTTTTCACTTTAGGCAATTCAAAAAATTTTCCTCAAGAGCTCATGGAGGCTCTTCGCTTCAATGCCAATAAGTCACGGGCACTTTTAGTGTTCGATAACGAAGACTCACTCTCTTCTCGTTACCAGGCTCAACTTCAAAAAGACTTGCAAAGGTATTTACGGCATCACTACCGTATCGCTCTGGATCGATCCAACGGTCGTGATATACGGTTGGTCGATGAAAAAGGCAGGGGAATTGATAACGATGAAGTTTTGCGGTTAATCAGTACTCTTTTGTCGTTGCCGGAAACTTTATGCGGCCAGACGCTTTCTGAGTCCTTCTATGCATTGAGAGTTTTATTTCGTCTGGTAGATCGTATTTATGAATCCGCCGCGCTTATTCCTGTTGTGGTCAACTCGAGTGATAAAAAGGATTGTTGGCCACAAATTTATTGGATGCCGGCGGTCCGTTACTCCTATGTGGGATCGGTTTTTGCTGATTTCCTGCAAACGTTTGCACCGTATTTTGATTTGCTTTTTGATTTCGCAAATTTAGAGTGCCGATCCGATAAGCAAAAGGCTTACTTGGGATTGACCTTTGCGATTACATTTTGGCACCGAGTTTTATCCTCAGACTTTAAACTCAGCGCGGGCGGTTTGTTTTTTGCTTCGCCTTCAAGTAACGACGTTTATTTTGACTGTAATAGCACCCTCTCACACACATTGGCGCAGTACCTCAGAGTGCTCAATCTGAGTTTTAATTTCCCATGGCATCCGATTTTTGTTCTGACCCGATCGAGAGATAAAACGATCAATCTTCACTACCGAATTAAGGCAAAAAATAGTAAATCAAAACCCATTGATTTAAAAACACTCATGCGGGGCAGTGAGTATGAACACGAACGATTTGCGGCGCTTAATGTTCTTACAACCCTCAAAGAGCACTATCCTTTGTTGGGTGAATTACTTGAGGCAAAAAACAACTCCGTCAAGTTAGATCCGGAAACACTTAAGGCATTTCTTTTTGATATTGCGCCTAGCCTGACTTTATTGGGTATATCCCTGTCGATGCCCCAGTCGCTGAAGAATTTACTCAAGCCAAAGATCACGGCGTCAGTTTCAAGCTCAAGCCCTGGTAAAAGTTTTTTCTCCCGTGATGCGCTTACAGACTTTAATTACCATTTGGCAATCGGCGAGCATGTTCTGACCGAAGAAGAATTTTCCGACTTGGTGGCCCATGTCGGGGAAGTGGTTGAGTGGGCAGACGAATACATTTATGTCGACCCAGAAGAGATTGAAAAATATCGACAGAAAATTCAGAAGACCGTGGAGATTTCACCGCTTGAAAAGTTGCGCGCGGCTTTGACCGGTGAAATAGACGGTGTGCCGGTATCGCTTGATAAAACTCTTAAAGAGCAACTCAAGGCCATTCATCAAGTGCCAACTATAAATCTTCCGAGACATTTAATGGCCAAGCTTCGTCCCTACCAAAAACGCGGTTATGAATGGCTCATGAAGAATATCCGTTTAGGCTTAGGATCTCTGATTGCAGACGATATGGGCCTCGGGAAAACGATTCAGGTGATCGCTGTTCTCACCAGTCTTAAGGAGTCCGAGCAATTTTCGACTAAAAAAGCGCTTATTGTGGTTCCCACGACACTTTTGACGAATTGGGAGCGAGAGATCAGTAAATTTTCACCCCATTTAAAGGCTGTTATTTACCATGGGGATAAACGTAAGCTTCCTGACCAAGATGACTATGACGTACTTCTGACGACTTACGGCGTTATTCGTCGGGATGTTGAAATTTTGAGGACACTGCCCCTCAGACTTTTAGTTATTGATGAGGCGCAAGCTGTCAAAAATCATTTGACTACGCTGGCACAGTCACTTTCGTTATTAAACGCTCAAAGCGTGATCGCTATGAGTGGGACACCGGTTGAAAACCACTTAAGTGAGTACTGGTCGATTTTTTCGCTTGTGCAGCCCGGTCTATTGGGAACGCAAAAAGATTTCAAACGTACCTTTGCCAAACCGATTGAAAGTGATCGGGATCCGCAGGCCTTAGACGCTTTTAAATCTCTGACAGCGCCTTTTATGCTCAGACGCTTAAAAACTGATAAAGCGATCATCAGTGACTTGCCGGATCGGTTGGTTAATGACCGGTTTGCAACATTGACCGTCGAGCAAGCCGCTCTTTACCAAAAGACACTGACAGAGATGATGCAAAGGCTAATAACCCTTGAATCCAAAGCCAAGGAAGAGGGAATTGATGCTAAAGCAATCAGACGGGCTCTTGTACTAAAGCTCATCACCTCATTAAAACAGATTTGCAATTCACCGTCTCAGTACCTGAAGACAGAAACAGATGTTCCGGATTCCGGTAAAGGCACAATGCTTTTGGATTTATTGAGTCAAAATTTTGAAGTGTCACGCAAAGTTTTGATCTTCACACAGTACCGTGAAATGGGAAAACGGCTGCAAGGTTGGATCGATAACTGCCTTAACGAGAAAGCACTCTTTTTACATGGAGCGGTCAGCGTTAAAGAACGCATGAAAATGGTTGATCGTTTCCAAAATGATCCGACCGCTCGGGTGATGATCCTGTCACTTAAAGCCGGTGGAACGGGGTTGAATTTGACAGCCGCCTCAAGCGTGATTCATTATGATCTGTGGTGGAATCCCGCCGTTGAGTCTCAAGCGACTGACAGAGCCTATCGAATCGGTCAGAAGCGAGATGTTTTAGTCTACCGTTTTGTGACGGCAGGCACCTTTGAGGAAAAGATCAACGAGATGTTGGCGAGTAAAAAGGAACTCGCGGATTTAACCGTTAATGTTGGAGAGAAGTGGATTGGAGATTTGTCCTCGGAAGAACTCGACCGTGTATTAAAGTTGTCTGTCTGATACAACCGGATGAAAAAGCAGAGAAAAATTAAGGGGTGATTGGTCGACTTGACGAATCACCCCTGATAATCAGAAGGTCGGATAAATTAACGTTCGCGATTTTGGTTGAGTTCAATAACGCGGTTGACGTCAGACTCTAAATCCTTAACCCCGAGTTGTTCATAGCAATCACGGATGAGCTTTAAAGCGTCATCGGAATAGGGCGTTTGTTGGAAAGTGCGCACGACATTTTGAGCGCGTTCAATGGCGGCCACGTAGGCGTGACGGTCGTAGTAGAACTTGGCAATGTTGTATTCAGAGTGGGCCTGAGACAGAACCAGTTCGTGCATACGGCGACGAGCTTCGTGAGCGTAGCGAGATTGCGGGAAGCGTTCCACCAATTCCTTAAACGTATCAAAAGCTGTACGAGCGGCATCAGAATCGCGCTCATAAATATCCTGCGTGAGCAGCGCCGTAAAGATCGTGTCACGTTGGTTAAGCGTTGCCAACGCCTTCAGATAGAGTACATAGTCACTATTGGCGTGGTTGGGATATTGACGCAGGAATCGGTCACAGGCTTGGACGCATTGAGCGGCGTCACCGTCACGCCAATAGGCGTAAGCACTTTCAATTTGTGCCTGTTGGGCGTAGCGGCCAAACGGATAACGGCTTTCCAATTTTGTGTAATAATCTTGCGCCCGAGTCCAGTCGCTGTCTTCAGCGGCCGCGCGAGCTTCTTCGTAGAGACGGTCAGCGTCCCAGCCTTGGGTAACGTCGGTTTCGATTTGCGAGCAGCCGGCGCTCATAGCGGCGATTGCGGCGGCCAATGCAAAAGTTGCCGCACGCTTGCGCAATTGATGTAAAGTTAATGCCATTGATGTGACTCTGATAAATGCGGTCAATTGATTCACGGATTATAGCGATCAGACCGCCTTTGGCTCAAGTAAATAATAAGGATATATATGTCGGCCTCATCCGAAGAAGCTCTGTATTTTGTTGTCGGTGATGAATATTCCGGTGACCGTTTAGATAAAGTGCTCGCACAGCTGATGCCTTCTGTGTCGCGCGCACGACTTCAGACCTGGATTGAACAGGGGGCGGTTACCGTCAACGGTGAGGTTACGGAGAAAATCCGCACTAAAGTGGCCGCCGGCGATGAAATTGAGGTTTTGGAGCAGCCAAGCCCCGAAGAGCTGGCTTTCAAACCGGTTCAAATGCCGCTTGATGTTGTTTATGAAGATGACGATATTCTTGTTGTCAATAAACCTGCGGGTTTGGTTGTTCATCCGGCTGCAGGCCATTGGGATGACACGCTTTTAAATGGTCTTCTTGCCAGAAATCCTGAATTAAAGACTTTGCCCAGAGCCGGTATCGTTCACCGGTTGGATCGTGATACAACCGGTTTAATGGTTGTCGCCAAGACGCTTGAGGCGCAAACCGATCTTATTCGACAGCTCCAGGCTCGAACGGTTAAGCGTGAATACTGGGCCATCGTTCATGGTCAGGCTCCGCAAGCCGGTTTTATTGATGAGCCGATTATGCGGGATCCGCGTTCACCGATTCGTTTCTGCGTGGGACAAGGTCCAAGAGCTAAAGAAGCTAAAACCCATGTACGGTTGGTCGATTTTGCTTATGTTCCCGGAGTCGGTCAGACACCATTGTCGGTTTCGTGGGTAGCCTGCCGTTTGGATACAGGACGCACGCATCAGATTCGCGTACATATGCAGTGGGCAGGATTTCCGCTGGTGGGCGATCCGCTCTATAAAGGTAAAATGAGCAAGTTGCCGGAAGGTTGTCCGCTTTCACTCATAAAACGGCAGGCCCTTCATGCCTCTCGTTTGGGGCTTGAGCACCCGAGAACAAAGGAGCTTATGCAATGGTTTGTACCCGCTCCCGACGATTTAGCTCAATTGATGACAGAAATCGGTTTTGCTCCGACTGATGAACCGGTCAGTGTTTTTGAAAATAGGTGAAAAATGATTGACGATACGACAAAACCTGCATTAGCCATTTTGCAGCCGGATTGGGATTCTATTCGGCCGGCCAATGTGGATGCTTTGATGACGCTTCGCGCAGGCGGTGTTTCTTCTGGTCCTTTTGGTGACAAGGACGGTATCGGTGGTTTTAATGTCGGTATTTACACAGGCGATGTGCCGGTATGCGTCAATATGAATCGTAATTTGGCCGCACAACTGGTGCCCACGGATCCCAAGTGGCTCAAGCAGGTTCATGGAGATCGCGTGGTCGATGCCGAGACAGCTGCACCGGAAGAAGAAGCCGATGCAAGCACAAGCATTACGCCCAATGTTGTCTGCGTGGTCCAAGTGGCTGACTGCTTGCCTGTTTTGATTGCAGAGAAAAACGGCAAGGGGGTTGCGGCTGTACATTGCGGTTGGCGCAGTCTGGCGGCGGGAATTCTTCAAAAAACCATTGAGCGGCTTCGCGAGCGAATCGGCGATCCCGATGCCCAATTTATCGCATGGTTGGGTCCCAGAATCGGTGATGATGATTTTGAGACGGGCAGTGATGTCCTTGAAGCCATGCAAACAAGTATTGACGGGGCAGAGGTTGCTTTTAAGGCCAACGAAGATGGCAAATACCTTTGCTCATTGACGACTTTAGCGCGAATGGCTTTACTGCAAGTCAAGGTCGATGAGGTTGTTGAAGCCCGTCACAGCACTTATGCCAATCCCGAACTCTTTTATAGCTTCCGCCGTGACGGTAAAACGGGACGTCATGCGGCGATGATTTGGATTAAAGGCTAAACATGCAAAGAATTCCTCGAATCGGCGTTGTTTCCATGGGCTGTCCTAAAGCGCTCGTGGATTCCGAAAGGATCATGACCCTGCTTCGTGCCGAAGGATATGACATTGTCGGCTCCTACACGGATGCGGATTTGGTGATCGTCAATACCTGTGGCTTTTTAAATGAAGCCGTTGCAGAAAGTGTCGATGCCATCAATGAAGCAATGCACGAAAATGGACGAGTTATTGTCACGGGGTGCTTGGGGGCTAAAAAGCATTTGGACGGTACGCCCTATTTGGATGATGTCTGTCCTGATGTTTTGGGAGTGACCGGTCCGGGCGAATTCGATAAGGTCTATGAGTTGGTGCACAAGCATTTGCCTCAGCCGCATAGCCCCTACTGGGATTTGGTTCCGAAAGCCGGTTTAAAGCTAACGCCTTCACACTACGCGTACTTGAAGATTAGCGAAGGCTGTAATCACCGCTGCGCTTTTTGCATCATTCCGCAGTTAAGAGGAAAACTCGTCAGCCGACCGATAGGTGAAGTGTTGCGTGAAGCTGAATTACTGCGCGAAGCGGGCGTTAAAGAGCTGATGGTGATCAGTCAGGATACGTCTGCATATGGAGCCGATTGCCGTTATCGGATTGATTTTAATGATCAAGGGAAGGCGCTTCAGACAAAACTCTACGATTTAGCCCGAGAGTTAGGGGATATGGGCATGTGGATTCGTCTGCACTATGTTTATCCTTACCCGGCAGTTGATCAAGTGGTCGAATTGATGGCCGATGGAAAGATTCTTCCTTATCTGGACATCCCGTTTCAACATGCTCATCCCCGTGTGCTCAAGGCAATGAAGCGGCCGGCTGCAACGGAAAAAACATTGGAACGCATCCAAGCTTGGCGCAGAATTTGTCCGGATTTGACGATTCGATCAACATTCATTGCCGGTTTCCCCGGGGAAACGGAAGAAGAATTCCAATATTTGCTGGATTTCCTTCAGGAAGCTCAATTGGATCGCGTGGGTTGCTTTGCTTATTCACCGATTGAAGGGGCGGCTGCCAATGAATTGCCCGGAGCTTTGCCCGATGAAGTCCGTGAAGAGCGTCGGGATCGCTTCATGCAGGTGCAATCAAAGATTTCAGAAGAAAGAATGGCCCGAAAGATCGGTTCTATTCAAAAGGTCATTATTGATGAACCCGAAGATGAAGATGGTGTGGCAATTGGTCGTACCACGGCTGATGCCCCAGAAATCGATGGCATTATCTATGTGACGACCGATGCTCACCTCAATCCCGGCGATATTGTTGACGTGAAGGTGACGGCTAACCAAGAATATGACCTTATCGGCCGTCATATTCCGTAGGTTGCAGGCATTTGGCAATGCGTATCAGAAAACTTTTGAAATCGCTCTTTTTGGCAATCCTTGCGATTGTTCTTGTTATTGAGGGCTATTACATCGCACAAGTCCTCTGGTACAGCATTGCCCCTGTAGAGACCTCCGCTTATATTGAAAGCGAAAAGGAACGTCTGGGACGCGTTCAATTTAAGCCTGTTTTATTGAGAAATGTCGCCAATGACATGGTTCGCGCCACGGTGGCGGCTGAGGATGCAAGGTTTACCGAGCATTTCGGCATCGAATGGGAAGCGACAGGCGAAGCTTTTGTCAGTAACGTGATTGAGGGCGACCGTGCTCCGGGCGGCTCCACAATTACACAGCAAACGGTTAAAAATCTTTTCCTCACTCATGAAAAGAGTTACTTGAGAAAAGTTCAAGAAATGATTTTGGCCTTGGTTATGGAAGCGACTTGGTCAAAAGGCAGAATTCTTCAGACCTATTTGAATATTGCCGAATTCGGAGAAGGGATTTTCGGTGTCGAGGCTGCTTCGCGCCATTATTACGGTATCAGCGCCAGACGATTGTCTCATTGGCAAAGCGTATGGCTTGCGGCCATTCTCTCAAACCCAAGGTATTACGAAACGCATGGTTCGACGGACTGGCTTCGTCATCGAATTGATGTGATTGAGGGGTCAATGAAAGAGCCCCAATTTTCGAAGATCAACAACAGGATGCCTTAGCGTGGCGTTCGGCGACGCGTTTGATTAAAAGCAGATAGGCTAGCGCTGAATAAATAATCCCTTGCGCTAAGCTCACACTTAATAAAGAAGCGATTTCAGAAAGTCCAGCGCCTTCTTGACTGGCCAAAACAATTGCCTGACATCCGGGTGTTGTCGGAATGATCCAAGCAAAAGGCAGCGCCCAAGCGGCGAAATTTTCCATCGGAAAAACAAGACCGGATAAAAATACGCTGGGAGCGGAAGCTAATACAAGTCCAGCTGCGTATCGATTAGTATTCATCCAAAGCGTCAGAAACACAGCCAAGCTTGTCAAAGAGAACGTAAAAGCCAAAACAGCTGCAATTGTTGAGAGAGGATTGACGAGTGTTGGCATTGTCAACAGATGCAACCCCATTGATTCAATAAAGAAGGCCCAGAAAAGAGAGATAACCCAAAAACCTAAAAAGACCGGGGAAAAGGTACGCGTCTTTTGCATCGCCTCAGAGAAAAAGGCAGGAGGTTGCGCAGAAGAAAGCCAGCCGCCCAAAGCGATGCCGACACCAAAGAGCATAACGGCTTGGACAATAACGATAGCAACCATGGGTACGGTGTAGTAACCGTAACCGGCCACGTTGTTAAAAAGGTCTTGCGAAGTAAATGGAGCAGGAGTCATAGCCATTTGCTTAACAAGAATGGGGTTGAGACCTTGGCCAACTAAGCGTGTTGCCGCTTGTGTGATATTTTCCTCTGTCACAATCGTCAATACCGAAGCACTGACAGCTCGCCCCTTGACAGGCAGTGCGCCGTTACTGAAAACCGTAACGACCGTTTGATCTCCACGCTGTATGTCTCTAGCGTAATTTTCAGCAATAACGACAATCACATCAGCCTTGGATTGTGAGAAAGCTTTTTTTGCCTGCTCGAAATCCGCAGTCTGCAAAACTGTGTTGATGGACGGAGCCGATTGGAGCTTCTCAACTAATTCGCGAGAGGCGCGGCTTTGATCCATGTCGACAATCGCGGTGGGAATTTTCACAATGATTTGATTGTCGTAGGGCATCCCGTAAAAGACCAGGTAAAAAAGTGAAGCGATGGCAAAAACCATGAAGCTTTCCCTGGACAAAACGGCTGTACGGATTGTTTGAATGAAAATACGCCAGGCACTCATGATCGCACCTCATTTTCACCGGCAACTTCTTGAGCGATGCGCTTTTTAAATAATGCGAATCCTACCCCGAACCAGAGTAGGGCAAAGATCGCTAATTTCCCCAATGTGTAAAGCGAACTCGTCAAAGGTGCATTGAGAATCCATTCTTGTCCCTGAAAATGGAAATAATGTGTAAGGGGGAAAGTCATGGCTAACCATTGAACCGGTTCGGCCATCGAGTCCAATGGGTAAGAAAAGCCCGTGTAGGGGAAAATCGGAGCGATATAACCGACTGTGCAGCTTAAAACAATAACCCAACCCAACGGCATGAATACCCCAATCAGGAATAAGGGCAGAAGTGTCATTACCGCCATGAAAAAGGCAAGTCCAATGAGCCACAAGAGGAGGCTGCCCTGTACCCACCAACCGAGATAACCGGTCATGATGGCGATGTAGACAAAGCCATAGAATGTATAAAGAATCCACCAAGGGATGGCTTTCCCAAGAAAAGCAATGAGTGGACTGCCTTTGGCAACATCAAGCCAAAGTTTAACTTTTTTGTCGTGCCACTCGGCAAGCAATCGGCTCGCCAATGCCAAAGCAAGCCCTAAATGTAAAATCCCGGGAATTAACGTGGGCAGAATATAAGCTTGGAAGTTAAAGGCGATGTTGCCCAAAGTAATCGAATGTACACCGATTAACTCGGTCGCTCTTTTGGCTTGCTTTTCGTTTAATCCTGCCGTTTGAGCCAACTTCACTAAATTTTCTTTTTGAAAAGCAAGTAGCGCCTGTTTGATATCCAACTCTAGAGTTGTTGCTATTGCATAAAGAGATTTGGGGAAATAAAGCTCAAGCGAGGAAGCATCAGGCTTACCGCTTCGATCGAGCCAGCGGTCAGGAATAGTGAGGTAGGCGTAGATATCAGAACGCTTCAAGGCTTTTTGCGCTTCAAGCGGGGAATCGTAGGAGACTAATTTAACCGAAGGAAGCGCATCCAGTTTCGCCTCTAATTCGATGGATTCGGGTTGATGGTCAAGATTGACCACGCCGACCGGTACATCACGGATCATCCCTTGGCCAAAGAGCCCTGCAATTAAAAGACACCAGATGACAGGCATAACGATAAACATCGCTATGTCCCACGGACTTCTGAGAACAGTCCGCACTTCTCGACAGATGCTTTCAATCAGCGCAACTCTGACACTCATGGTCATTGCCGTTTTTTAGCGGTTGACGATTACGCTCATGCCGGGACGTAAATCGGATACGGGCTGAACAGGCCGTGCGCGAACTTCAAAAGTTCTTAAGTCATAACCGCTGGATTGTCGGGTTGCACGCCAGGTTGCGTAATCGCCTCTTGGGTTAATAAAGTAAACCTTAAATTGGACGTTTTTGGCATTTAACGCGGGAATCTCTGCTGACAGCACTGCCCCCTTAGTGATTTTCGGCAAGTCGTCTTCACGGATGTTAAAGACCGCCCATTGATCTGAAAGGTCAACAAGGGTAGCCAATGGCAGCCCTGCAGCAGCGACCTCACCGATTTCCACATAGATTCGAGAGATTTCACTGGCAATGGGGGAGGTTACATTTTTTTCTTTAACTAAACTTTCCACCTGTTCAACACCGCCTGTGGCTTGTGCCGTTAAAGCGGTGGCTGCCTGCTTTTCCTGCGTTCTTGCTCCGGTAAGGGCAATGTCATACTGCTCTTTGGCAGCGGCAAGCAATTCGTCAGCGCTTTTCTTCTGTGCAAGCGCCTCGTCGTGCTTTTGTTTAGAAATTAAGCCTTCGCGATAAAGAGCATGAACACGATTAAATGTTTTTTGTGCCAATTCCTGACCGGCTTGAGCCCTTTGCATTTGGGCTTTGGCGGCACGAATTTCCTGAGGTCTTGCACCTTCATCCACGAGACTTTGTCGGGCGGTTGCCGCAGACTTTAAGGCTTCAACTTCTTTGAGTTTAGCCTCAACTTCGGGAATATCCAGCGTCATAAGCAGTTGGCCGGCGCTTACCGTGTCACCTTCATGGACGGGAAGAGTTTCAACACGGCCTGTCACTTTGGCTGCTACATCAACGGTTTTAGCCTGCATGACGCCGTACAAAGGTTCTTCGGACGGATGAGTTCCCATCCAGAAACCAACCCCCAAGACAAGCAAGCAGGCCACTGCTGCCGCGCTCAGTAATACCGGTTTATTTACTTTTTTCGTGTTCGATTCTGTCATTGTTCTACAACCGTTATATCGGGACGCTTAAAGGTGTCCATGAAATCCAACATCGTACCGCTTGCTGCGTGCAACAAACTATAGGCTACAACGAATCGGTAGGCTGCTACGCGTTGAGCAACCTGAGCGGCAATCAATTTATTGCGAGCATCATTGACATCATCAATCGTTGATAGCCCCTCTTTAAATGATCGCTCGCGAAGTTTTACATTTTCTTTGGCCAGATCAATGGAACTCGTGCTCAAACGATATTGTTCCAAAGCTTGGTTGCTCTTAAGCCAAGCGACTTCAACCACTTTGTTGATCTCATTTCTGGCTTGACTTTGAGCTGCTTGAGCTTTATTGACCAGCGCCTGAGCGCTGCCGACGCGTGCCGAGCGGTCGCGGTTGTCCCAAAGAGTAAAACTGATGCCGATTCCTGCGATCCAATCCGGTTCGGGCAAAGTCAGGTAATGCTTGATCATGTTGTAATGACCGAAGAGGTATACCTGCGGGTGATAGCTGCCTTTGGCGGCTTGTACACCCATGCGTGCCTGTTCATGCTGCGCTTCAAGTGCTTTGAGCGTCGGGTTGTTGGCGAGAGCCAGGTCTTGCCAGTAAGAAAGTGTTTTAAGGTTTTTCGTGACAAACATCGGCGTATCGAGCTTACCGATGGTCTCTTCACGAAGTAAATCCGCAAGTTCTGTTTCGGCCACTTTTCGATCCGTTTGAGAACCGATAAAGTCTCTTTCGGCCGCATCACGGTTGACTTGGGCACTCATGCGCTCAATTTTGGCAATCATGCCGGCTTTCTCAAAGCGTTTGGCGCGGTTCAAGTCACGTTCTTGCTGCTTGAGTAAATCGGCACGAAGTTTTTCAACACTGCGGGCCAACTGCACACCAAAATACTTCTGAACCAAAAGCGAATCGAGTTCATCCTTGGTTTTATCGTGACCGGCTCGGGCCTGTCTTAATGCAGCCTGCGTTGCATTTTGTTTGGCACTGATAGCGCCGCCCGTGTAAATCGGCCAAATCATGTCAACGGAAGCTCGTGGGCCGGAAATATCTTCTTCAAAATCAATCTTGAATTTATTTTGACCGAGAACATTTGAAATGGAACCCATTCCTGGGAGAGCAGCCAATCCTCCAAGTTGCCCTGCAAATGGATTATCAAAAGACATATTGATGTCTTTTCGTCCCTCAACCTGCTGAGCGTTCAAACTGATTTTGGGCCCGCTTAAAGAACGGGATTCCTTGACTTGCTGTTGCCTTTGCTCAATGTCTGCCTGACTCATTTTGAGCATATCGGCTCTTTCTTGCATGAGAGCCCGGGCATGCTCAAAGCTCACTCCCGCGCCGTAGGCGGGGAATGCACTGACCAGAGTGCAAATTGTGGCTGCCAAAAAAAGTTTTTTCATAAATTAATAAGACCTTATTTGGCTTCATTGTAGCCGCAAATATCAGTAATTTTCATTACCATTTCGGGTATGATCGAGCGCTTTGACAAAACCCCTTAGATAAGCCAGGCGTGACTCAATGGTCGGCGTTGATGTTTCAATTTTGAGTTTTGTTGCGCCCGTCATGCGCATATTTTTGCTCTTTTGCATGAGTTCAATTAAACGCATGGGCTCAAAATGCGGTTTAGCAATGAAAGTGACGATAATGACCGATTCCGTCGCTTCGATACGTTCGATTCCCAGGTGTTGACAATACAGGCGCAAACGATGGGTTTCAATGAGCGTATTGGCTTCAGTGGGCAGTTTCCCGTACCGATCACCAAGTGCCTCTCGTACAGTTTCAATAGCGTTAAAGCTTTCACAGCTAGCTAATTCTTTGTAGAAAGATAAGCGTTGATGGACGTCTTCAACATAGTCTGAGGGTAAAAGCGCTGGTGCATGAAGGTTGATTTCCGCCATGGCTTGAAATGGCGCGTCCAGGTCAAAAGACTCATTGTTGCGCATGCTCTTAACCGCGCGTCTGAGCATTTGGTTATAGAGATCGTAACCAACAGCGGCAATTTCACCTGACTGATGTTCACCGAGTACTTCACCGGCGCCGCGAATTTCCAAGTCATGCATCGACAGATAAAAACCGCTACCCAAGTCTTGCAGATTTTGAATGGCTTCCAAACGCTTTTGGGCATTTTGCGTCATCGCCTCTTTACCAGGTGTGAGTAAATAGGCATAGGCCTGATGGTGACTTCTACCGACACGACCACGCAGTTGGTGCAATTGGGCCAAACCGAATTTGTCGGCACGGTGCATGATAATCGTGTTCGCAGTCGGAACATCAATACCGGTTTCGATAATCGTTGTGCATAACAGCACGTTGTAGCGCTGTTGGTAGAAATCACGCATGACCGATTCAAGTTCTCGCTCATTCATCTGCCCGTGACCGACAACGATGCGGGCTTCGGGAATGAGCTGTGTGAGCTGCTCTCGTCTGTTTTCAATCGTTGAGACGTCGTTATGAAGAAAATAAACTTGTCCGCCACGCTTTAATTCACGCATGACAGCCTCACGAATGACTTCTGGTGTCTCCTTTCTGACAATGGTTTTAATGGCCAAGCGCTTTTCGGGTGCCGTAGCGATAACAGAGAAAGATCGGATACCTTCCAGGCTCATGGCAAGTGTGCGCGGAATCGGGGTCGCGGTCAGTGTCAAAACATCGACTTCAGCACGAAGTTTTTTAAGTACTTCTTTTTGTCTGACGCCGAAACGGTGTTCTTCATCAATGACAACCAATCCTAAGCGGCCAAAATTTACTTTTTCGGATAAAAGCTTGTGTGTCCCGACAACAATATCAATCGTGCCGTTCTCAAGGCCCTCAAGAACTTGTGTGCTTTGTTTAGCGCTTCTAAAGCGCGAGAGTTCAGCTACGCGAACGGGCCAGGCTGAGAATCGGTCTTTAAAGGTATGAGCGTGCTGTTCGGCCAATAGAGTGGTCGGGCAGAGAATAGCAACTTGCTTTCCGCCCATGACCGCGGCAAATGCAGCCCGAAGAGCCACTTCTGTTTTGCCGAACCCGACGTCCCCGCAGACAAGCCTATCCATTGGCTTATCCGCCTTCATGTCATCGAGCACCGCTTCAATGGCAGCTTGCTGATCGGCCGTTTCTTCAAAAGGGAAACTTTCAGCAAAAGCCTCATAATCGGCTCGGGAAAAGCGGAAAGCGTGTCCCTGACTTTTTTCACGCATTGCGTAAAGATTTAAAAGTTCCGCTGCCGTATCGCGAACCTTTTCCGCCGCTTTTTTCTTAGCTTTTTCCCAATCATTCTTTCCCAAATGGTGAAGGGGAGCATGTTCCGCGTCGCTGCCGCTGTAACGGGAAATAAGCTGAAGTTGCGCAACCGGAACGAAAAGCTTTGCATCATTGGCATAGTCAAGCCGTAGAAACTCTTCCTTTCCATTGGCCGTGTCAATCGTTTGAAGCCCCGCGTAGCGACCGATACCATGTGTGATATGAACAACAGGATCGCCGATTTTTAATTCTGCGAGATCGCGAATCATCATATCGACGTTGGTGGTGTGAGCCTGACGTCTTAAAGTGCGACGGGGCGCTGTGGCGTAAAGTTCCGTTTCTGTAAGAAGCGTTATGCCTTCAGTACTTAGTCCTTGATATAAAGGTCCTACTGTCAGCATCACCGGTTCAGTGTCGCTTACGAACTCGTTAAAACTATCAGCGTAAGGAACTTTGAGACCGTTTCGGTCAAAAAGCTGACTGATTGTTTCGCGGCGACCGACACTGGGGGCCATGATCAAAACGCGATGCTTCCGAGTTTTTTCTTCATCAATGAGTCTTTCCAGATTTTCAAGAGGCCTATCGGCTTTTCGGTCCACGAGAACGCGTGTGCTGATTGGGCTGTCTTCCGTTTTACCTTGAAAGCGAACAAAGCGCTTGAGCTCCGTGAAAAAGCCCTCGCTTGTCTCATAGAGCATTTCAACGGGTAAAACCGGTCTTTCCGGATCTGCTTTTAAAAATTTGTACCGGCCTTGAGTCTCTTCGATAAAACGGTTAAGTGCGGTTTCCACATCGCCCAGCATTCCGATTAACGTGCACTCTTCATTGAGATACGAGAAAAACGTTGCCTTTTCTTCGAAAAATAGGGGGAGGTAGTACTCAATGCCGGCGTTGATAATGCCGTGAGTGAGGTCTTTATAAAGAATGGCCTTAGAGGGGTCGCCAGTGAAAAATTCCCGCCATTTTGCTCGGAAATCAACTAACGCTTGAGCATCGGTGGGAAATTCTCTACCCGGCAACACTCGGATTTCATCCACCGTTTCCAGCGATCGTTGTGAATCCGGATCAAAGGAGCGAATAGAATCAATTTCCGTGTCAAAAAGGTCTAAACGAAAGGGTGTTTTAGCTCCCATGGGGAAAATATCAATCAAACTTCCGCGAACACTGAATTCACCGGGAGCGACGACTTGACTGACATTTTGGTAGCCGGCGCTCACCAGTCTTTCCCGAAGAGTAGCCGCATTAATTTCTTCGCCTTTTTTAAAGAAAAAGACTCGTCCGGATAGATAAGCGGGGGGCGCGATGGTTTGCGCAGCAGTGGTCCCCGTCAGTAAAACAACATCAATTTGAGAACGCGATTCATTGGGATTGGCTAGTTTGTAGAGAATTTCCAATCGCTCGCTGACCAAATCCTGATGAGGACTAACCAAATCGTAAGGTAGGGTTTCCCAATCCGGAAAATAAACAACATTGAGTTGCGGGGCAAAGTAGCTGATTTCATCTTTGAGTCGAAGACACTGAGAGGCATTATCGGCAATAAGAACAAAGAGTTTCCCCTCTTCGTGCGTCTGCAGTGCAGCCTGAGACAACCAAAGTGAATCGGCACCGCTTGCACCTAATGTGAGTGTTCTTTTGGCTTTATTGCTAAGGTGGGAGATGTCCCTTCTGATTCTGTCGCGAAGATTATCAAACATGTTTACCCCTTAATTATTCAGAGCGTAATTATGGCTACTTTTTTCTTTTTTCGTTTGTTGGCTTCTGTGGTGTTCGATTCTTTGAATCTTCTATACAATCCGTGCCCATAAGGAGAGTTTCCATGGCTTTAAGTGGCGACGCAAAACTTTGGCGTGGCATTGTTTGTACACTCGTTGGTGGTATCGGCTGGGGTTTTTCAGGCGCCTGCGGACAATACTTGTTTACTTATCAAGATGTTCGTCCCGATTGGTTGACTGTTGTACGAATGGTGGTCGCGGGCATCTTGCTTTGCATGGCTTTTATTCCAACGCATTACCAAGCGATGCGTCCGATTTTTAAACCGGGCTTACATTGGCTATGGTTATTGATTTATGCCCTAGGCGGTTTAATGATCAGCCAGTTTGGTTACTTAACAGCGGTTGAGTACACCAATTCCGGCACAGCTACGATGCTGGTTTATTTTAATCCGGTTTTCATTTTGGCTGCCGTATGTTTGATTCAGTCCAGGCTTCCGATGCCTCGTGAGATTTTAGCGATCATTTGTGCCTTAGTGGGAACCTTTTTTGTGGCTACTCACGGTGACCTTAGCCATTTAGCTATTTCTGCTGAAGGTTTGTTTTGGGGGCTAACCAGTGCATTTGGTATCGCAGTCTATACGATTTTACCGGCCCGCTTTCTTTCAAAATACCCCACTCAGGCTCTAATGGGTATAGGGATGTTGGTAGGTGGACTGATTACTGGTTTCATTATCGATTTCCCTTCAATCAGTTTTCAATTGGATACATACGGCATTGTTGCTCTGATTCTGATTATTCTGTTAGGGACAATTGTCGCTTTTATGCTTTATATGCAAGGTGTATCGGATTTAGGCAGCGTCAAAGCGAGCATGATCGCCTGTGTCGAGCCTATATCCGCAGCTGTCTTCTCAGTCGTCTTTTTCGGTACGCAGTTTGCAACGATGGATTACTTGGGCTTTGCCTGCATCCTTGCTACCATATTCATTCTTGGCAGGCGCTAGAAAGGTTTATCGGTATGTCCAAACGTATTTTGTTGATCCCGGCCGCAGGGGTTGGGGAACGGATGAAAATCGGTTATCCGAAGCAATATTATCCCTTGCTTGATAACACATCCATGCTTGAAGTGACCGTGAATCGGCTACAGGATATGCATCTTTTTGATCAGATTGCGGTAGTGGTGTCCAAGAACGATTCCTACATTGAACAGTGTCATTTTCACGGAGATGTTTGTATTTTCCCCTGTGGGGGAGAAACTCGGGCGGAATCTGTTTTAAATGGTTTGGTGGCATTAAATCCTGATGATAATGATTGGGTGTTTGTGCACGACGCGGCCCGTCCTTGTCTGGATCGCGATTCGGTCGAAAGACTCAAAGAGGCGATTGAGTCGGAAGCGATTGACGGAGCAATTTTGGCTATGCCCGTTACCGATACGATTAAGTGGGTCGGCTCTTGCGGTCTCATCGAAAAAACCATCGACCGCTCGCATTGCTATCGGGCGCAAACTCCTCAGGTATTTCAAGCGGGCGCTTTACGCGCCGCATTAGTTGAGGCAAAAGGGGCTGTAACGGATGAAGCAAGCGCGATGGAAGCGCAAAATGCAAAAATCCGAATTGTGGAGGGCTCCGCTTTTAATATTAAGGTCACTTATCCTGACGATATAGAAATTGTCAGAAACTATTTGTTGAATTCAGAACAGAAGAAGGATTGAAAATGAGTTTTCGTATTGGACAAGGCTATGATATTCACCGCCTGGTTGAGGGCCGTCCTTTGATTTTGGGCGGTATTACGATTGATTATGAAAAAGGACTTTTGGGTCACTCTGATGCCGATGCGCTTTTGCATGCTATCACCGATGCTCTGTTAGGCGCAGCCGGATTGGGGGATATCGGTCGCCATTTTCCGGATACTGATCCTGCTTATAAGGATGCGGACAGCAAAATTTTATTGTCCGATGCGGTCGGTCTTGTGGTTAAAGCCGGTTGGGCAATCGTCAATGTGGATGCTACGGTCATTGCACAAGCGCCTAAACTTGCTCCCCATATGGAAGCCATTCGAGAATCCGTTGCCAAGGCAATCGGCATTGATCTTCAACGCGTGAACATTAAGGCCAAGACCAAGGAAGGGTGCGATGCCGTCGGCCAAAAAGAAGCCATTGAAGTTCACGCCATCGCACTGCTTGAAGCTTTTTAGTATTCAGGCGTGATGATTATTTATTTCTAGGCAAAAGCGTATCGGTTGGTGCCGTTTGTTCTTCGAGAACCGGTTTTTCGTTTCGTTTATTGGCAAGCGGCATCACCAATTCAACGATTAAGCCGTGCGGGTGGTTCGAAGACAGCTTGATGTGACCGCCTGAACGTTTAACCACACGAACAACGATGGCGAGCCCCAGACCGGCCCCTTTCGCACCGCCGCGAGCCGTGTCTCCGCGTTCAAACGGACGGACAATTCGAGCCATTTCTTCAGCAGGAACTCCAACACCTTTATCACAGATGCGAAGCATTGCTTCATCGCCTTGACGCAGAACCTGAATGTTCAATTCCAAAAGTCCTGACTCAGGCGTTCTGCCGTAGCGGTCAGCATTGACGAGCAGATTTTGGATCGCACGGACAAGTTCAGTCGGATGAGCCATCACGAAGAGGTTACCCATTAGGCTCGTTTCAATCTTCACATCGTCTTTGGTGCGCAGGCGCATGTCACCAATCGTTTCATACACCATTGCCCCAAGGTCAACCCGTTCAAGCGGTTGCTTACTGCGTTTGGCATAGGCCATGAATTGGTTGACGATGCTTTCCATTTGCTCAAGGTCGCTCACCATCGCGTCGCGAGAATCGTCCGGCAAATCAGCTAATTCGATTTCAAGGCGCATGCGGGTTAAGGGCGTGCGTAAGTCATGGGAGACACCGGCTAATAGCAGTTCTCGGTCATCTTCCATGCGCTCGAGTTCTCGCACCATATGGTTAAAGCTGTGATTGACGGCTTCAATTTCGGCAGTTCGAGTGTTTTCCGGCAGGAGATCGGGTTTTTCCCCTCGTCCTAATTTTTTAGCCGCTTCACTTAATTGAGCCAACGGTTTAACTGTGCGTTGTGTGAGAACCGTCGCACCAAGGGTGCCAACTAAAAAGGCCACAAATGCCCAGAAAACCCAAGTCGTGCCGAACGGGGGATCCAATAGGTCGTTACGGATCAATAGCCAATAGTCATCGCCTTCAATAACCATGGATACCCAAACGCCTGTTTCGCCGTTGACTTCACCGGCGACGATCGTGCTGTTGCCTAAGACCTCTTTTGTTTGACTGTCAATGAGTTCAGCGATATTGCCTTGAGCATGTAAGGGTTTCCAAGTATCGGAACTTTCTTTCGGGATAATTCGCACGCCCTCACGATAAGCGAGCACATGCAGCAAATCGGGACGCGCATTGGGATCAGAAGAAATCAAGGCGTAACGCGTCAGATTAACGGTTGAAATAATCTGCTGCGATACACCTTTCGAAAAAGGAACCTCGGATAAAACACGAAAGCTTTGAAGCCACGCGAGAGCGGTGATGATCAATAAGAGCATCAAAAGGGTAAAGGTCCGCCAAAATAAACTCGGTGACTTCAAAGGCATATTGAGTTCCTATTATTGTTGATTCGATTGTCCACCGTCTGGGATGAACACGTAACCGACACCCCAAACCGTTTGCAGGAATCTGGGTTTAGAAGGATCGGGTTCAATCATTTTACGCAGACGAGACACCTGCACGTCAAGCGAGCGGTCAAAAGCTTCATATTCGCGGCCGCGGGCAATCTCCATCAATTTGTCGCGAGACAAAGGTTGTTTGGGATGGCGAGCAAACGCTTTCAAGACAGCAAATTCACCGGTTGTAAGGGGAACGGGTTCGCCGTTTTTACGCAAAACGCGCGTGCCGAGATCCAATTCAAATTCGCCGAATTTAACCACTTCGTCGGTCATCGAAGGTGCACCCGGAGCATCCGCGGCCGGACGACGGCGAAGTACGGCATGAATACGGGCCAAAAGTTCTCTCGGGTTAAAGGGCTTCGGAATGTAGTCATCGGCCCCCATTTCCAAACCAACGATACGATCAACGTCTTCACCGCGGGCGGTGAGCATAATGATCGGGGTCGTGTCTTTTTGTTCGCGAAGACGACGCAGAATCTGCAATCCGTCTTCGCCGGGCATCATGAGGTCCAAAATCAAAGCATCAAAGCGTTCACGAAGCCACAAACGGTTCATCGTCACACCGTTATCGGCCACAAACACTTGGAATCCGTTTTCGCCTAAGTAGCGGCGTAAAAGATCACGGAGACGGGGATCGTCGTCAACGACTAATAATTTGGGTGTACGTTCTGACATGATATTTGTAACTCACTTTAAAATGTAATTGAAGAAAAAATCGTTTTTGTTACATTTATATTTTGATCAAATTTTTGAGTTTGTAAAGGGGGTAAATGGCTTTTTTACACTCAATTACACAAAAGAAATGACATTAAAAATTCGTTTCACCTTTTTGAGTTATTTATCCTTACTATCTGCCTTGTATAGAAGATCGGCCTTTGGGCAAAGGAAATTTTGATGCAAAGACCCTGTCGTTTGAAAATGATTACGTTCGCACTATGTGCAGGTGTTTTTACCTGTGCTTCTGCGCACCCATTTTTGACTCCGATAGCCGAACATCATAATTCCTCCACCCCTTATTATGCGGGTGAACCCATTGATCAGATGCTCTTTTCAATGCCGCAATCCGATGGCAATCCCAAGCTCTGGACGGAGATGAGTGCTAAGGAAAGAGCGGAGATATGGCCGTTTCTTTCTCCAAAGATGCAGCGTTACTATTGGCGAAGCATGACAGAACCCGAACGTCGTGCGATGCGTGCTGAATTTAGCCCCTCTATTAATGAAAAGTTCCGCAAACGTTACGTTTCGCCGGCCGAGTGCGATGGGCACGTTGTCCGACACCGCCTTTCACCTGAAGAAAGAGCTCAAATGCGTCAGCAAATTCGGGAAATGCATATTGAATACTATCGATTCCGTCATCAAAGAGCTCCGATGCCGGGTGCTGAATCTCAATCAGCACAATCAACTCAACCGGCCACTCCGGCTGAGTAAGTCAACCTTCTGAGACTTCTCGTGCTAAGATAGCCCATCATTTTTATATTTGTGTGAAGATGGGTAAACCAGTCTTATTGGCTTTTGATACAGCCACCGAATATTGCTCTGTTGCCTTAGCTTATAAAGCGCAGGTTTATTGTCGTACCGAAAAACTCGGTAATTCTCATTCTGAATGCCTGTTACCTTGGATCGACGAGCTGATTAAAAATGCCGGTATTTCTTTAAAGGACCTTGACGGTATCCTATTTAGTAGCGGTCCCGGTTCCTTTACCGGTTTGCGTATCGCCTGTGGTGTTGCTCAGGGATTAGCCTATGGTCTGGATAAAAAATTGTTGCCGACCTCAACACTCACCGCTCTGGGTTATCACTATCGTGATCGTGGCAAACGTATTGCCGTCCTAAATGATGCTCGGATGAACGAGTGTTATGCCGCTATTTATGAAAATAGCGACGGTCGCTTTAAGGTTCTTCAACCTGAACGATTGGTAAAACCGGAAGAAGTGCAACTGTGGCTCGAGCAAAATGAAGTAACCTTTGTGGTTGGAACCGCTATTGGCGTCTATGACATGAATCTCAAAGTCGAGCATCTTTATGCCCACCCTGATGCCTCTTATATGATTGAGTGGTTTAATGGTTGCCGAGATACAGCCGATCAACTTTGGGTAGATCCTGATAAGGCAGCTCCCATGTATATTCGTGATCATGTCGCGCTCACTATTAACGAACGATTGCAAGGAGCAAAACTTTGACGTTGCGTTTTTGCTCGGCTGCTGAGACAGATTTGGAAGCCATCAGTCAATTAGATGCCAGTGCTTTCGAGTTTCCCTGGAGTTTCGCTGATTTTGAAGGTTCTTTAAAAGCAGGACATCAATTTTTGTTATTAAAAGACGATGACAGGCTTTTGGGTTTTGCTGTTTACATGCAGATTTTCGAGCAATCGGAGCTTTTGACCATCGCCGTTACGCCGTCTGAACAGGGAATGGGGTACGGTAAATTGATCTTAAATGAGGTTCTTGCTCGCTTAGCGGCCAATCAAGCGGAGAGCTTATTTTTAGAAGTTCGTGTCAGTAACACGCGTGCTCGCGCTTTGTACCATTCGGTCGGTTTTCAAGAAATTTCTTCTCGAAAAGGTTACTATCCGAGTCGTGACGGTCGGGAAGATGCGATTGTCATGCAAAAATTATTGGGGAACTAATGGCTGGCTATTCAAAAGAGACTGCGCGCCTATGGATGGCGATGGACATCGGACCGCTGTGGATCGGACGGGACGAGGATGACCCATTGTCTCCGCAGTCTATTGCAAAAGACAGCACTGCAAAAGAAATTGCTACTGCCCCAAAGTCGGTTGCGGAACAAAATTTCACCCATTCAGACGCCGTTAAATCGGCTTCAACGCTTAATAAGACGCCGCCTCACGAGCATTCAGTGCTGACGAGTCCGGAGTCGCATAAACCAAAGACTTTTGAACTCAAACCGATTCGTCGAAGTTTTGCCGAGCCCGGCATTGTGGAAGTTGATTCCGAATTGTTGACTCGGGCACAAAACGCTGACTGGAAGACGCTGCAGACGTTGGTTTCTCAGTGTACAGCCTGTAAAGCCTTGAGTCAGAGCCGCCTTTCAACAGTTTTTGGAACGGCAGAAAAGACTGCCAAGATGGTGATTGTCGGGGAAGCTCCTGGGCGCGATGAAGATCTCCAGGGCAAACCGTTTGTTGGTAAAAGCGGTGAATTGCTCGAAAACATCCTTCGCTCTTTGGGCTTAAGGCGTGGAGCTGATGTGGCCATTATTAATGTCTTAAAGTGCCATCCGCCCAATAATCGTGATCCTCATGACAATGAGATCGCCGCTTGCGCGACATTTTTAACTCGTCAATTGGAATTGTTGGATCCGAAAGTGATCGTTTTGTCAGGCAGAATTGCTTCCCATGCTTTGCTGAAGACGGAAATGTCTACCGGCAGACTTCGCGGTCAAACCCATCATATTGAAGTTAATGGTAAACCGATCCCAACGATTGTCACCTACCATCCGTCCTATTTATTGCGTTCGCCTACAGAGAAAATTTGCGCTTGGCGTGACTTCAATCTCGCTAAAAAGCTTCTGCTTGAGCTTTCCTAAATAGAAACTGATTTTAGTGACGTTTTTCTTCACCGATCAGGTGAGTGGAGTCGTATTCGCGTTGATTACGGAAGTGTTTATAGATAACCAAAAGCATGGAAATCAGAACAAATAGTCCGAACGTTACCATGGTGGCCGGTGCGCTCATGCCGAAATGAATCAAAAGTGAATAGATCCCAAGCATGATGAGAATCGAGAGGTTTTCATTGAAGTTTTGCACTGCAATGGATTTACCGGCACTCATCAGAACATACCCACGATGTTGCAGTAAAGCATTCATCGGGACAACGAAAAAGCCCGCGCAGATACCGACAGCAATCATGATGCAAACCGCAACCGACACAGCCCAGGTTACGTGAACGCCAAAACAGTCAAAGCCACCGACCGGAACCATTGATTGGTTGAAATAGGCTGAGCACGTAACGAGTGCCCCCATGATGACACCCATCCACAGAACCTTGAGAGAATTTCTCAGACTGATCAGTTGAGCAGCAAGAACGGCACCGATTGCAATACCGATACTGACAACGGCCTGAAGGATGGCACCTTCGGATAAGTTCATGCCGAGAGCATATTCGGCCCACTTTAAAACAAGGAACTGTAATACGGCGCCTGCGCCCCAAAAGAGGGTTGTGACGGAAAGCGAAATTTGACCTAGACGGTCTTTCCACAAAATAGCGCAGCTTTTATAGAAATTCTTAAGTGTTTCGATCGGTGTAAAGTCAGCTTTGGGATAACGGGCACCGGTATCTGGAATCAATAAGTTGACGGCAGCGGCAGCTAAATAGATTAGAACAATAATAGAAATGGCCGCTTGTGCCGGGGTGGCGATGCCTAAAGCCACAAAAGGAAAGCCCGAGTGCAAAATGGCGTAGCTTACAGCGTCATTAATTAAAACGCCGCCCATTACAACCCCTAAAATGATTGAAGCTACGGTTAAACCTTCAATCCAACTGTTTGCCAACACCAGTTTAACCGGAGGAAGAAGTTCGGTGAGAATGCCGTACTTGGCAGGGGAGTAGGCCGCCGCACCAATACCGACAACGGCATAAGCCAAAAGGGGATGCGAGCCAAAAAGCATCAACAGACAGCCGCCGACTTTGAGCATATTGGTCAGGAACATTACTCGGCCTTTGGGCATGGAATCGGCAAAAATTCCAACATAGGCCGCCAGACAAATGTAGCTGACAACAAAGAAGAGCTTCAGAAGCGGAGTCATCCAATCGGGCGCATTCATTTGCGTCAGGAGCGCAATGGCGGCAATCAGCAGGGCATTGTCGGCCAGGCTCGAGAGAAACTGAGCGCACATAATGGAATAAAAACCGCGATTCATGAATAATCCCAAATTTCTTAAGCTGAACGATTCTAGCAGATCAACGAAAGAGTGTAGCTGATTGGGTATTAGGGAGATGTCCCATTGAATTCAAGAAAAAGTTGAATTAAGCAGAAAAAATTAGGCCCGCTGCGCTAAGATTAGACGAATCTTTTTGTGAAGCTTTTAGATATTAGAGAAGAGTTATGCCACGTCCTATTGCAGCCACCATTCACATGGGGGCACTCAGACACAATCTCCAACGCATGCGTGAGGCAGCCAACGGTCGCACACTTTGGGCAGTTGTCAAAGCAAACGCCTATGGTCACGGTTTATTGCGGGCAGCCCGTGCTTTCGAGGCCGCTGACGGCTTGGCCATGATTGATCTTTGCGATGCTCAAAAGGTTAGGGAACAGGGGTGGAAAAAACGGATTTTGCTTTTGGAAGGTTTTTTTGACGCCACGGATATCCCTTTATTGGAAAAATATGACATTGAAACCATCGTTCATAATCGTCATATGATTGAGCTTTTAAAGGCTCAGGCTCCTTATGCGTCTTTAAAAGTTCATATCAAAATTAATTCCGGTATGAACCGCTTGGGGTTCCTGCCTCAAGAGGAAGAAGAAATTCGGGCGCAACTTCAAACAGTTGAAGGCGTTCAAGTGATGGGCGTTGTTACCCACTTTGCCAATGCTGAACCTACCTACGGTCATGAACGACCGGCGACTGTTTCGATTCAATTAAATCGGATGGACAAAATTCAACCGATGCCGAAGAACCTGTGTATGGCTAATTCTGCCGCTACGCTTTGGCAATCCGATGTAAAGGGTGATGCTGTTCGTGCCGGGGTGGCACTTTATGGTGTAAGCCCCGACAGCCACTACAGTTCTGCTGATCTTAATATCCGACCGGCGATGACCTTATCGGCCAAGATTTTGGCTATTCAAAATGTTCCGGCGGGCGAAGCAATCGGTTACGGTTCTCGTTTCGTTACCCATCGTGATTCGCGTATAGCCGTTGTTGCTTGCGGTTATGCTGACGGCTATCCTCGTTCAACCCCTGATGGCACTCCTACCTTTGTTGAAGGCAAAATTGCTCCGATTGCGGGAGCTATTTCCATGGATATGCTCACGATTGATGTTACGGATATTCCCGAAGCTCAATTAGGTAGCGAAGTGGAACTTTGGGGAGCGAATATCTCGGTTAATGATGTCGCAAAGCGGTGCGGTACGATCGGCTACGAACTCATGTGTGCGATAGCCCTGCGTGTTCCGATGCTCGAAGATGAAAATTAGTCCATATGGCAACAAAAAAGAAAAAAATTGAATGGGTTTGTTCCGAGTGCGGCGGAACCACGGTCAAGTGGGCTGGTCGCTGTCCCCATTGCGGTGAATGGAACACGTTAAAAGAATTTGTTGTTGAAACAGGGGCTGCCGCGCGATTTGGTGATTCGCGTCATAAAGGTCTGGTCAGCGCTTCAGAAGTGTTGGACTTGAACGATGTTCAGGCTCAAGAGGTTCCCCGTATTGTTACGGGCTTTCAAGAGTTTGATCGAGTTATGGGCGGCGGTCTTGTTTGTGGAGGCGTCTCCCTTATCGGCGGAGATCCCGGGATCGGTAAGTCCACTCTTTTACTTCAGGTGATGCATCGGCTTGTTCATCAGGATGTGCGTTGCCTGTATGTGAGCGGAGAAGAAAGCCCGGGGCAGATTGCTTTACGTGCTAAACGTTTAGGTCTTGAGCCTCAAGGTTTGAGGTTGATGAGCGAAATTCAGTTGGAAAAGATTGAGGCGACACTTTTGGAAGAAAAGCCCCAATTTGTCGTTATTGACTCTATTCAAACGCTCTTTTCAGATCAGCTTGAATCTGCGCCCGGTTCCGTGACGCAGGTCCGTGAATGTTCAGCAAGACTGACTCGTATAGCTAAGAGTTCAGGCATTACTTTAATCTTTGTCGGTCATGTGACAAAAGACGGCTCTTTGGCCGGTCCCCGTGTTTTAGAGCATATTGTCGATACGGTTCTTTATTTTGAAGGGGATACCCATTCCAATTTCAGATTGATCCGCGCTTTTAAAAATCGCTTTGGTGCGGTCAACGAATTAGGCGTTTTTGCCATGACCGATAGGGGACTGAAGGGTGTCAATAATCCGAGCGCTATCTTTTTGTCAGAACACAAGGCCAATGTTCCCGGTTCTGTCGTTATGGTTACGCAGGAAGGAACCCGCCCATTGCTCGTAGAAGTGCAGGCGTTGGTGGACACAACCCATCTTCCCTCACCTAAACGTTTGTCTGTTGGTATAGATCAACAGCGCCTTTCGATGCTATTGGCTGTACTTCACCGGCATGCAGGATTGGCCTGCTTTGACCAGGATGTATTTGTCAATGCAGTCGGCGGGGTTAAAATTACCGAACCTGCTGCCGACTTGGCGGTATTAATGGCGATATATTCTTCACTGAGAAATCGTTCTTTGCCTGAAGGATTGGTTGTGTTTGGCGAAGTGGGGTTGGCAGGAGAAATCCGACCGGCGCCCAGAGGCCAAGAGCGTCTGAAAGAGGCGGCTAAATTAGGTTTTTCCCGGGCCATTATTCCTCGAGCAAACGCTCCGAAACAGCCGATTGAAGGACTTGAAATTATTGCGGTTGATCGATTGAGTAACGCAATAGATGCCATTCGTTAGGATTTTTAAGCGAGAAGAAAATGAAAATTACGAAAATTTTGGCTTCTGAGGCAACCCCGGCAAAAGCCATTTTAAATCGTGCTCAGCATGTGGCTTTAACTAGCCCTGAACGTGATAATCTGCCCGCTCAGGTTATTGTGAACGGGGTGACTGTAGAAACAGAAGTAAGCGACAAGCGTCCTTTGGAAGTTGGTGATGTTCTCTTGGATGATGCCGGTCATTTCTATGTTGTTGATGCTGCTCCCGAATCCGTTCTGATGATCAAGGGCGATGAAGAATTCGCAGCAGAAGCTGCCGTGGCTCTCCTAAACCGAGGCATTCGTGTCGCTCAGGTTGAAAATGGTTTTGCGATTGCTAAAGACGAAGCCTTGCAGCAATTGTTGACTGATGCAGGCTTGGAATTTGAAGAAGTGATGATGCCTTTTGACCCGATTAAGTTGCCCAAACGTCATCATGGAGGTGGTTGTTGCTGTGGCGGGCACCACCATCATGAGCACGGTGAAGGCTGTGGTTGCCATGGCGGACATCACCACCACGATGAGGGTGAGGGATGCTGCTGCGGTCATCATGATCACGAACACTCTGAAGGCTGTGCCTGCGGTGGGGAGCATCATCACCATCATCATGAAGACGGTGAGTGCTGCTGTGGCCACCATGATCATGAAGAGGGATGTGAGTGCGGCGGCGAACATCATCACCATCATGAGGATGGATGCTGTTGTGGTCATCATCATGACCATGATGAGGAACATCACCATCATTCTCATCAACGTCATTACCATCACGAAGAAAAGAATAAAGCCGAATAACAATGAAGATCAGGGCGTGAAGTTAAAGCTTCTCGCCCTTTTTTGCTATGAGTATTGAAAACGTAAAAGCTTATCTGAACGAAAAAGGAATCGGAGACTCTTATATTGAATTTCCGGGTTCAAGTGCTACCGTCACCTTAGCGGCGGAACAATTGGGATGTGAGCCTGATCGAATTGCGAAGTCCCTGGCTATCAAATTAAAAAGCGGACGGCTGCTCGTTATTGTTGTCTCCGGTGAATCGAAATTAGACAATTCAAAATTCAAAAAGCTTTTTAAAGAAACTTCACACTTTTGTCCTGCTGAACTTCTTCCTGAGCTTTTCGGTCATCCGATGGGAGGAGTTTGTCCTTTTGCACTTAAGGACAATGTTGAAATCTTTTTGGATGAAAGCTTAAAAAAATACGATATTGTCTATCCGGCCGCAGGAGCCCCTAACAACGCTGTAAAAATTACGCCTGAACGATTGGCTGAGATTTTATCGGCAGGTTGGGTGGCCGTTACGAAGTGATTTCAAATTTTTGAGGGCGCGTTTCTGCTAGCAGTGTTTCCGCTAGCCTTACAAGTTAACAGGCTTTCATGTACAATCTTAGCCTCGTGTGCGGGGATGGCGAAATTGGTAGACGCACCAGGTTTAGGTCCTGACGCCATTTAAACGGCGTGTCGGTTCGAGTCCGATTCCCCGCACCATTACTTCTCTTCTCTATACCTTCTTAAGTGACTTTCCTTGATAGAATTCTCCTGTTTTATCAAGGAACACATCATGTTTAATTTCGTTTTTCAAAATACGACTAAGTTAGTTTTTGGTCGTGGTCAAATCGCACAACTGTCCTCTTTGATTCCGACGGATAAAAAGGTACTGATTACTTTTGGCGGCGGCAGTGTCAAAAGAAACGGTGTGTATGATCAGGTCAAGAAAGCTTTGGCCGGCCACAATGTTGTTGAATTTTGGGGCATTGAACCCAATCCGGCCGTAGAAACTTTGCGTAAGGCGGTTAAGCTTGGGTTAGAAGAAAAAGTTGACATGCTTTTGGCCGTTGGCGGTGGTTCGGTTTTAGATGGTACAAAGCTTATCGCGGCCGCCATTGCCCAACCTAATTTAGATGCTTGGGATATCGTTAAATCGGGCAGCGCTATCAAGCAAATTCCTTTTGCCAGTGTGATGACTCTTCCTGCAACGGGATCTGAAATGAACAACGGAGCCGTTATTTCCTGTCATGAAACGAAGGAAAAATTCTCATTTAGGGGTGATTATCCAGAGTTTTCCATTTTAGATCCAGAAACCACTTATTCGTTGCCTGCGCATCAGGTCGCGTGCAGTCTCGCTGACATTGTTGTTCATTGCTTTGAACAATATATGACAACAACAGGGCAAAGTCGTGTTCTTGACCGCTGGGCTGAAGGCGTTATCGCGACGGCTATGGAGATTGCTCCGAAGATTCAGGCTGACCAACGTAATTATGACCTCATGTGTGATTACATGTATAGCGCCACCATGGCCTTAAATAACTTTATTCGCATGGGAGTCACTCAAGATTGGAGCACGCACCAAATCGGTCATGAATTGACGGCACTTTGCGGAGTGACCCATGGTGAAAGTTTGACTATTGTTTATCCGGGAACGATTGATGTGCTTCGTGAGCAAAAGAAAGGCAAACTCCTTCAATTTGGTTCACGCGTCTTAGGTATTAACGAAGGCACAGAAGAAGAACGTATTGATAAGGTTATCGAAAAAATTGAAGCCTTCTTCAAGTCTCTTGGCTTAGCGACGAGATTATCTGAAAAGAAGATTGGGGTTGATGTTGTTGAAGAAATCACCAGACGATTCAACGAACGCAATGTTCACTTGGGTGAAGCACAGAACGTGACGGGAGATGTTGCTCGAGAAATTTTAATGAAGAGGCTTTAATTCTTTTTTTACTTTAAAATATTTCACAACCAATTGATATTTAAAGTGAAAATAAGATCTTTTAAAGTTTCACATTAAAAGAGGATTGAGTCAAAATAATTAAAAATAAGTGGCTTACAAGTGAAGACTTCACCAAATTAATGGTTGGTAATCACAATTTTGTTGCTACTGTGGCTATAATCAAGCGTTTTTGTGCGAAAAGTAAGATACTTCGTACTGATGACAAATTTTTAATTGGGCGGGGACTAGGTTCCCTGACTATTGAACCGTTCGATGTGACCTTGTTCATGCCGAACACTTTAATTAGTAATAGAAAATGACTGAAAAAGAAACCACGAAGAGTTCTTTGGAACGTACCCTTGATTTGACGATTTCGGCTCAACAATTGCAAGCCGACACCGAAACGATCCTTAAGCGTCGTGCTAAGACGGCTAAGGCTCACGGTTTCCGCCCGGGTAAGGTTCCGATGAAGATGGTCCGCGAAATGTACGGTGCTCAAGCCTACATGGACGCTATGAATCACTTGATCGGCCAAGCTTATGAAAAGGCTGTTGAGGAAGCCGGTTTGAAGGTTGCTGGTGCTCCTGAAATCACCCCGAAGGGCGAAATCAAGGACGGTGAAGATCCGAAATTTACGGCTACGGTTGAAGTTTTCCCGGAAGTTGAAGTGCCGGATTTGAAGGACGTGGAACTCAAGCGTTTCGTCTGCGAAGTCACTGACACCGAAGTTGAAAAGACGCTCGAAATCATGCGTAAGCAACGTGCCACCTATGAAGTGGAAGAAAACGGTGTTGCCGCTGAAGAAAAGCGCGTGACGATTAACTTTGTTGGTAAGCTCGACGGCACGCCTTTTGAAGGCGGTACGGCCAACGGTTTCGCTTTTGTGATCGGCGCCGGTCAAATGCTCCCTGACTTTGAAAAGGGTGTGACCGGAATGAAGACCGGTGAAAAGAAGACCTTTGAAATGACGTTCCCGGCTGACTATGTTGAAAAGCTTGCCGGTAAGACCGTTGAATTCGAAGTCGAACTTACCAAGGTTGAAGTAGCCAAGTTGCCTGAAATTGACGATGAATTCGCCAAGAAACTTGGCATCAATGACGGTGTTGCCAAGATGCGCGAAGAAATCGCCGCTAACTTGAAGCGCGAAGTCAAGGCTCGTATCACCCAACAAACCAAAGACGGTGTTATGAATGCTTTGAATGACGCTTGCCACTTTGACCTCCCGAAGGCTTTGGTTGCTGAAGAACAACAAGCCTTGGCCCGTGGCTTTGAACAAAATATGACCGCTCGCGGTATGGACCCGAAGCAACACAAGATCCCGCTTGAAATGTTCAAGGAACAAGCTGAACGTCGCGTTCGTTTGGGCTTGTTGGTGAACGCCTTGGTTGAAAAAGAAAAGTTGACACCGACCAAGGAAGAAGTGGAAGCTCACGTTGCCGATTTGGCCGCCAGCTACGAAGATCCGGAAGAAGTCAAGAAGTGGTTCACGAGCGATGCTCGCCGCATGTCCGATGCACAAGCCTATGTCTTGGAAAACAAGATCACCGAATGGGCTTTGAGCAAGGGCAAGACCACTGAAGAAAAGGTCGAATTCGACAAGTTGATGGGTGGTCTCTAATCAGATCTCCGATAAAAGGATGAATGCTATGGCGATGACTTATGCAGACATGAATCTCGTGCCCACTGTTGTTGAACAAAGTGGACGCGGGGAACGTGCTTTTGACATTTTTTCCCGTTTGTTGCGCGACCGTGTGGTGTTTCTTACCGGTCCAGTGACAACCGAGAGTGCCAATTTAGTCATCGCTCAGCTTTTATTCTTAGAAAGTGAAGATCCGGAAAAAGATATTTCGCTTTACATCAACAGTCCCGGTGGTAGTGTCTACGCCGGTATGGGTATTTACGACACAATGCAATTCATCAAACCTGATGTGAGCACGATTTGTGTCGGGATAGCGGCCAGTATGGGAGCGTTCCTCTTGGCTGCCGGTGCCAAGGGCAAGCGTTTTGCTTTGCCCAATTCCCGTATCATGATTCACCAGCCCTCCGGTGGTTCTCAGGGTATGGCTAGTGATATTGAAATTCAAGCCAAAGAAATTTTGGATTTGAAACTTACCCTCAATACCATTTTGGCTGAACGCACCGGTCAGTCTATTGAGACCATTGCCCGAGACACTGATCGTGATAATTACATGAATCCGATTCAAGCCAAACAATACGGTATCATTGATGAGATTTATGTCAAACGCGGACAAATGTTGAAGTAAACGAAACTTCGTACCGTTTCAACAGGGGAGGCGTTGTCCTCCCTTTTCTTAATTAGGGATATCAATGTCGGACAAACAAAATCGTTGCGCTTTTTGTGGTCGTGGTGAAAGTGAAGTCGAACACATGGTAACTGCCAATGGCGTTAGCATTTGTTCGGATTGCGCTCGTATGGCGCTCGAGTCGATGACGGGAGAGACAGCCTCTGCCGTTACCGCTTCAGACACGGAGCCGCAAGAAAGTTTTCTCAATAAACCGCTGCCTAAACCCAAGGAAATTTTTGATCGTTTAGACCAATACGTTATTGGGCAAGATCGTGCTAAACGAATTCTTTCTGTCGCGGTTTATAACCACTACAAACGATTGAGACACTTGAGCGATAAAACAACGGACGTTGAATTAGCCAAGAGCAATATTTTGTTGATTGGCCCGACAGGTTCCGGCAAAACGCTTTTTGCCCAAACCCTCGCGAAAATGCTTGATGTCCCCTTTGCTATTGCCGATGCAACAACTTTGACAGAAGCCGGTTATGTGGGCGAAGACGTCGAAAATGTTGTACTTAAGCTTCTTCAGGCAGCTGACGGAGATATTGAAAAAGCCCAACGAGGCATTATTTATCTCGATGAATTGGATAAGATTGCCCGTAAAAGTGAAAATCCTTCAATTACCCGTGATGTTTCCGGTGAAGGTGTTCAGCAGGCTTTATTGAAACTCATTGAAGGCACTCAAGCCAATCTGCCTCAGCAAGGTGGCAGAAAGAACCCCGGCAAAGCCATGGTGACCGTGGATACGACTAATATCCTTTTCATTTGCGGTGGTGCTTTTGACGGACTCGATAAGATTATTCAACGTCGAGGTGAACGTGCCGGAATTGGCTTTGCCGCTCAATTAAAGAGCAAGAACGAAAAGTCGCTCACTGAGCTTTTTGCTCAAGTCGAGCCGACGGATTTGGTCAAGTATGGTCTGATTCCGGAACTGGTGGGCCGTTTGCCAGTGATTGCTTCTTTAGAGGAACTCACGGAAGAAGCTTTGATCAGCATTCTCGTTAAACCCAAGAATGCGCTGATCAAGCAATTTGAAGCGTTATTTGCAATGGAAGGCGTCAAGCTTACTGTAACGGAAGAAGCTCTTGTGGCCATTGCTAAGAAAGCAATCAAACGTAAAACAGGCGCTCGCGGCTTAAGAAGCATTGTCGAAGGTGTCCTCACGGATGTGATGTATGAAGTCCCGAGTTTAGGGGATGTCAAAGAAGTGGTCGTTGATGAGCGCGTGATCAATGAATCTGCTAAACCGACTTATATCCGCTGATGACAGAACTTTTATACCTTTTTGAAGATTCAACAGAATGTACGGCAAGTGTTTTGTCCTGTCTGCCGACCGGTGATGGTCTGTATGCTGTAGCACTTGACCGTACAATTTTTCATCCACAAGGTGGCGGTCAGCCTTCCGATATCGGAACAATTAATAACGTTTCAGTTGTTAAAGTTGTGCACACACCTGAAGCTGTTTTGCATATAACTGACCGTGAAGTTGCCGGAGAAGTTGTCCTCAAAGTTAATTCAGAGAAACGCCATTTGCACTCAAGATTGCATTCAGCAGGGCATATTATCGGCCTGGTCGGCGATCAATTAGGTTGGCACGCAACCCGCGGCAATCATTTCCCGGGTGAAGCTCGGGTGATATTCGAACCTCACGTCCCGGCATCCGTGGAATTGGTTGATTGTGTTCAGTTTCAGGTACAGGTTAATCAAATTATCACTCAAGCCTTTGTGAGAGTTTTAAACGAAAATAACGGAATCCGCACAGTGACTTGGGGCGATCTGCCTGCCTATCCCTGTGGTGGAACCCATGTCAAAACTTTAAACGAAATTGGTCAAGTTGAAATCAAGAAAATTAAGTTGAAAAAAGGTCAAATCACGGTTTCGTATGCGTTAATCTGAAAATATTGCTCAAACGAACCTAATTTGTATCTGTTTGTCTTTGTCTGATTACAAACCTAATTAAAACTGTTACTCTCGCTTTTATAAATAATGTTGTACAGGGCCGTCTGGGGTTGAAATTTTGATTTTCGTCCCCATATACGCCCTGTAATAGTCTCTATGGTATAGAAATCGATGACAACTAAATCTAAAAAGAAACAAGCAGTTTTGCCTGTTCTTCCTCTGCGCGATATGGTGATTTTCCCCGGATGCATCCAACCGGTTTATGCCGGTCGTGCAATGAGTCTGGCGGCCATTCAAGCCATGGGTGAAGGGGATCAGATTGTTATTTTGACTCAGAAAAAGCCCGACGTGAATGAGCCGAAAGCGGAGGATCTGTTTGATGTGGGTGTGGTTGCTCGTGTTTTGCAACGCATCACGCTTCAAGACGGTTCCGTAAAGCTTTTGATTAATGCGTTATATCGTGTGAAGGTTCAATGGCTTGATTTTTCACAAGCCTACATTAGTGCCATGGTCGAACCGATGGTCACCGTTCGTCCAGAGCAGCCTCTTGAAGAGGAAGCCTGGCTGAAGGCATTGATGACGGCCTTTACTAACTTTACGCAGGTCAATACGGCTTTACCCAAAGATCTGATTAATCTTCTGAAGAATAAGAACTCTTTGGAAGAAACGCTTGATGTTGCCAGCCATTATTTGGATATCTCTGCTTCGCAACGTCAGGAATTGCTTGAAGAGCCAGACTTGATTCATCGTGTTGAAAAGGTTTTGGCTCGTGTGAGCGAACTCATTGACAAAGTACAGATTGAAGAGAAGATTCAACGTCAAGTCAAGCGTCAAATGGATCGCAATCAACGTGAGTATTACCTCAACGAACAGATGAAAGCGATTCAGAAAGAATTGGGTCGCGGCGAAGAAGATATGGTCGATATCGACCAATATGCAGAAAAAATCGCTAAAAGCGGCATGAGTGATGAAGCTCGGAAAAAATGCGAAAGTGAGTTAAAGAAACTTCGTATGATGCCGGCCATGTCCGCAGAAGCTACGGTTGTTCGTGGTTATTTGGATACGCTTTTGGCCTTGCCTTGGACCAAAAAGAGTCGCGTCAGCAAGAATATCAAGGAAGCTAGTGATATTCTCGAGGCTGATCACTATGGTTTAGAGAAAGTCAAAGAGCGCATTCTTGAGTATCTGGCTGTTCAGTCTCGAGTTGATAAGGTCAAAGCGCCTATTCTTTGCTTAGTCGGTGCTCCCGGTGTTGGTAAAACCAGTTTAGGTCAGTCCATCGCTAGGGCAACGAATCGTAAGTTCGTCCGTATGGCTTTGGGCGGTGTTCGTGATGAAGCTGAAATTCGTGGTCATAGACGCACTTATATCGGCTCTATGCCCGGGAAAATTATTCAAAGCATCACGAAAGCCGGTGTTCGCAATCCGCTCTTTTTGCTCGATGAAGTAGACAAAATGGGGATGGATAGCCGTGGGGATCCCGCCAGTGCTCTGTTGGAGGTTTTGGATCCTGAACAAAACAATACCTTCCAGGATCACTATGTCGAGGTTGATTACGATCTTTCCGATGTAATGTTTGTCGCAACGAGCAACTCGCTCAATATTCCTCAAGCGTTGCTCGATCGTATGGAAGTGATTTACCTGTCCGGCTACACGGAAGATGAAAAACTCAACATTGCCAAGCGTCATCTGATACCAAAACAGATGAAGTTAAATGGTCTGAAAGATAAAGAACTTCAGATTGAAGATGAGGCGATTTTAGACATTATCCGTTATTACACGCGTGAAGCGGGGGTACGTGGTCTTGAACGTGAAATCAGCAAGATTTGTCGTAAGACGGTTAAAAATGCATTGATTGCACAGGCTGCTGCGCCTAAAAAACGTGGAGCGAAGAAAAAGACAATCGATACGGTGGTCGTTAATTCTTCGAATATCGGCGACTATCTGGGCGTTAAACGCTTCAGTATCGGTTTGGCACAGAAAGAGCCGCAGATTGGTCAGGTTAACGGGTTGGCTTGGACTGAAGTCGGAGGGGACTTGCTTCAAATTGAAGCGGCTGTGTTCCCCGGTAAGGGGCAGGTGCAACGTACGGGCAGCCTTGGTGATGTCATGAAAGAGTCAGTTGAAGCTGCGCGCAGTGTGGTGCGAGCCCGTGCCGATAGTCTTGGACTTGATTCGGACATTTTCGGCAAGACCGATTGGCATTTACACTTCCCGGAAGGTGCAACACCGAAGGATGGACCGAGTGCCGGTGGGGCAATTACGACAGCCATGGTTTCTGCCTTGACTAAGATTCCGGTGCGTCCCGACGTGGCCATGACCGGTGAAATCACGCTTCATGGTGAGATTTTGGAAATTGGCGGCTTGAAAGAAAAGCTTTTGGCAGCGCTCAGAGCCGGTGTAAAGACCGTTTTGATTCCTAAAGACAATGTGAAGGATCTGCAAGAGATTCCGGATAATGTCAAGAACGGTCTGGAAATTATTCCGGTGAAGTGGATTGATGAGATTTTGCCGATTGCGTTGGTGAAAAATCCGATGAAACGCTTTGATGAATTAACCAGCGAAGTGAAAACGGATGTCATCAAACACTCTGTTTTAGGTAGCCAAACGGGATCTGCCGCATCATAACGGAAGCTAGTTTGGTTGGGTGCAAAAGGAGTTCAAATCGGACTCCTTTTGTATCTTTGGCCTGTATATGTGAAAAAAGTTTGTTTGGCCCTTGAATTAAGGACTTTTGTAGTGTAATATGCGGGTTTCTGTTTGAGAGTTGTGGGTGCTTAGCTCAGCTGGTAGAGCGGCGCCCTTACAAGGCGTAGGTCAGGAGTTCGAACCTCTTAGCACCCACCACAACTTCAAGCGATTGTAGGTCGACGGAGTGGTAGTTCAGTTGGTTAGAATATCGGCCTGTCACGCCGAGGGTCGCGGGTTCGAGTCCCGTCCACTCCGCCAGTCTTCTTTCTCTTACCCACATCCTTCTTTCCTGCTGTTTTTCGTAAACTTTTGTTCTTTCTTCGAGCGGTTGCGCCTTGTAATTGCTAGAATTAACGCATTTTTGCGATTCTGTGATCGCATTCCAATTTTTATTTCATTTAGGGATTGAGAAATGCTTCAGGCTTTTCGTACACACAAGCGCTGGATGATGTTTATCGCCATGATTTTCATTATTCCTTCGTTCGTTGTCACGGGTATTTATAGTTATAACCGTATGTCAGATTCTGAAAACGATTTGGCAACCGTTGGTGACACTTCTATCACGATGATGGATTTTGATAACGCCAAACGTCAGTATTTGGATAATTTCCGTCGTCAAATGGGGCAAAGTTTCAAGCCCAATATGCTTGATACGGCTGAGGCACGAGCTTCTATCTTGGCCGCCTTGATCAGCGATCGAGCGATCTCTCTTGAAATCGCCAGTGAATATATGAATGTTGGCGAAGCCGATGCCATTAATTTGGTTAAACAGGCTCCCGCCTTCCAACGCGACGGTAAATTCTCCACCGAAGCCTATCAACAATTTTTAAACAGCATGGGTAAGTCCGATGAACAGTTCGTGCTTGAGCTTCGTCGCGACCTCACGCGTCAAATGCTCTTGTCAGCTGTTTCCCAGACAACTCAGGCAAGCAATACGGTTGCTCAACGCATTCATGATCTTTTAACAGAAGAACGAACCATCCGTACTTTTGAAATTAAGCCGACCGCTTTCTTAAAGAGTGTTTCTGTAACCGATGCTGAAGCACAAAGCTACTACGATCAGAATAAGTCGCTCTTTGCTGTTCCTGAAAGTGTGGATATCGAATACGTTGTCTTGTCTCCTGAGAGCTATAAAAACATTAAAGCCAGTGAAGATGACATCAAAACGTTCTACGAGCAAAATCTTCAACGCTTCTCGACCCCCGAAGAGCGCCGTGCCAGCCATATCTTAATTGCTGTCAATAACGAAAAAACGGATGCTGATGCCAAGAAAGAAGCCGATGAAATCTATAAGCAATTGCAAGCGGATCCTTCCAAGTTTGCTCAACTTGCCAAGTCCAAGTCGGCTGACCCGGGTAGCGCCCGTCAAGGCGGTGATTTAGGCTTTTTCCAAAAAGGCATGATGGTTCCCGAATTTGATAATGCTGTTTTTAGCGGCAAGAAGGGGGATTTGGTTGCTCCGGTTAAGACTCAATTTGGCTACCACATCATCAAGATTGTTGATGTTAAGGCTGCTCAAGCGAAGCCTTTGAAGGAAGTTCGCGGTGAAATTGAAGCACTCTATCAGCAACAGGCTGCTATTCGCGCCTTTGCTGAAGACGCTGAAAACTTCTCCAATATGGTCTATGAACAAAGTGAATCGCTTCAACCTGTGGCAGAACGTTTTGGTTTAAAGATTCAAACGGTTAAGAATGTTACGCGAGATTTTGAAGACCAACTCATCAACCCGAATGTCATTGAAGCTCTCTACGGCTTTGACGTGCTGGAAGATAAACGCAATTCAAATGCTATTGAAGTGGCCTCAAATACCTTATTGTCCGCACGCGTGACGGCACTCCACAAGCAGACCGTGAAAACTTTTGATGAAGTCAAGGGTGACATTGTCGCCACGTTGAAGAATCAGAAGGCGACGGAAGCCGCTCGTGCTCAAGGATCGGCTGATATTGCAAAGCTTTTGGATAAAAAGTCCGCCAGCGCCAAGTTTGGCGACAAGACGGTTATCTCTCGTGAGCGTCCGGGTGCCTACGCTTATGAAGTGGTGACAGCGGCCTTGCGTCCTGAAGCCAATAAGCTTCCTACCTACACCGGCGTTCAAACGCAGGACGGTTCTTACTTCGTCATCGAAGTTCAAAGCTCCAAGAAGATTGAAGCTTCTCCTGAACAATTGGCAATGCGTAAAGCTGAATTGGCTCAGCTTTACAGCAACCCTGAACAGGCAGCCTTTATCAGTGGCTTAGAAACGAAGTTCGGTACACAAATCCTTAAGGACGAATATAAGCCGGGTTATCAACCCACGGAAGAAGATGTCGCTCCTTAACCTTTAACGGAAAGTCTGCCTTAGGTGGCAGACTGCCAAAAAAGGTAAAAATAATCCCCAAATTCTTTTAGGAAATGGGGATTTTTATTGGTTTTTTAAGTCGCTTTCTTAAGCTTCTTCAGAACCCATAGTACGAGCGATGGCTTCACCCGGACCATCTTCATCTAAGATGAACTCACTTTCGTCGTAAGGATCAACCAGATCATCAGGATTGCCGCCCCAACGCAGAATTTCAAGAGCGCGTGCAGCGCGATCACAAATATCCATCGCAACAATACCGGTATTTCTGGCTCGAACGGCTTCGCCATGTAACCAAACGGCGCCTAAAGTGGCACTGACTAAATCAAACTTTTGAGCAAAGAAAGAACCGATCATGCCGGCCAATACATCGCCTGAACCGGCCGTGGCAAGACAGGCGTTGCCGGTCGGATTGATCCATGAGCGCGAACTTCTGAGTGTTACGACTGTGCCTGTTCCTTTCAGAACAGTAATCGCTCCGGTTTGTAACGATAATTCACGAGCGCTTGTTACGCGATCAGCTTGAACGCTCTTAACATCACGATGCAACATTCGGGCCGCTTCACCTGGGTGAGGCGTGATGACAGTGTGAGCTTTACGAGCAAGCACTTCATCTTCAAGTGATTGATCTTCAGAGATCATCGTAAGAGCATCAGCGTCAATGATTAACGGAACATTGGAGCGAACGGCGGCAATTAAACGATCTTTGGCTTTTTGACTGAATCCCATTCCACAGCCGATAACAATGGCATCGGCATTGGAAAAATCGACGGGTTCATCGGTGATCATTAATTCCGGTTGCATCGGATCGTAAAGTAGTGCGTTAGGTGCCATTAATTCGACGGTAACGCTGCCTGCGCCAAGCTTCAGGGCTGAACGAGCGGCTAAAAGTGCGGCGCCGACTTTACCTTTGTCTCCGCCGATTACCACACAGTGACCGTATGTTCCCTTATGAGAGTGATATTTACGTAACTCAAGAATGTGTTTGAAGTCATCTGTATCAATCAGACTTAAAGAAGAAAGGGGAACGGATACATCCAATTCGGATAACGTGACCATGCCGCTTGCGTCTTTACCGTCATTCATAAAGCAACCGGCTTTGGCGCTGATCAGATTTAGGGTCATATCGGCCACACATCCTTTGATGCCCCCGACCCAATTGCCTTTTTCTGCATCAATGCCAGTTGGAACGTCAATGGCCATATGAAGCGCTTGTCTTTCATTAAACCAAAGCGCAGCATCAATGTAGTCACCCGAAATTGCCTTGGTGATACCGACACCCAACATAGCATCGACCACTACGTCAGCCTTGGGAGCCATATAAGGATCGTCGATAACTTCGCCGCCTTTTTCTAACCAATGGTTATAGGCTCGTAAGGCATCTTGGGTTTTTGGCTTCTTGCCGCCGACAGCGACACAAATGACATGATGGCCGCGGCTCTTTAAATGTACTGCTGCCGTGTAGCCGTCACCGCCGTTGTTGCCTTGACCGCAAAGAATAACAATGGTGCTTGCTGCATCGCATTGATCATCAATCCAGTTGGCAGCCACGAATCCGGCGCGATCCATCAAAGTGCCTTCCGGCAACACATGACTTAAACGGGTTTCTAATTCACCCAATTCTTCTAAATTTAAAAGCGTGGTCGACATTGTCTGAGCCGCTCCCTATTTTCCACCAAATAAACGATGACATTTTAATCAATAGAGGGGAAAATTTTCGAAGATTAACCGCGTTGTGACGAGCAATTTGATAATTAGCTTTCAGTAAAGTTAAAAAAGTCAGGCGAAATGCTCGGTAAGCGTTAATTTAATTGGGTTGATTCTTATAATAATTCGATTAAGTCTTTTTTCCTTTTCTTCATCAAGAAGATTTTTCAGGGGATTTTATTCGCCATGTCTAACACCGCATCGATGTTTACTTTGATGGCCAGCAGTGCGCTGTCTGAATTTCGTGCCGCACGACTTCTGAAGCGAATTCGTGAAGTCGCTCCGGCTGCTCAAGGTGTATCAGCCCGTTTTGTACACTTTGTGCATGCACAAAAAGCATTATCAGAAGATGAAAGCGCCCGTTTACAGGCGCTTTTGCATTATGGGTTTGATAGTGAGGATGTCAAAGCGGATGCGACCTTCATGGTTATCCCACGCTTGGGTACGATCAGTCCCTGGGCCAGTAAAGCTACCGATATCGCCCACAATTGCGGTTTGGATGTCATTGCGCGCATCGAACGAGGTACGCTCTATAACATTGACTTCAACGGTCAAATCCCTGAAGAGTCTGTTTTGGCTCAAGTCGCAGGCGTCCTGCACGACCGCATGACCGAAAGTGTGGTTCAGGCCGATTTTGATGCATCCAAACTCTTTTTGGAATTACCCGGCAAACCGATGGTGACGGTCGACCTGTTAAAAGAAGGCAGACAGGCGCTTGCCGACGCCAACCTTTCCATGGGTTTGGCGATGAGCGAAGATGAAATTGATTACCTGACCGAAGCTTTTACGAAAGCCAAACGCAATCCCACGGATGTGGAATTGATGATGTTTGCACAGGCTAATTCGGAACACTGCCGCCATAAGATTTTTAATGCGAAGTGGACGATTGACGGAAAGGATCAAGACACCACTTTGTTTGGCATGATTCGCGAAACGCACAAGGCTCATCCCCAGGGAACCATTGTGGCGTATTCAGACAACGCCGCTATTTTTGAAGGCGCCAAAGTGCCGCGTCTGTACCCGAGAACACCCGATGGAGAAGCTTTCGGTCGTGTGTTTACTGAAGAAGAGGAACTGACTCATACGGTCTTTAAGGTTGAAACCCACAACCACCCGACTGCTATTTCTCCGTTCCCGGGAGCCTCTACCGGTTCCGGCGGTGAAATCCGTGACGAAGGTGCAACCGGTCGCGGTGCTCGTCCCAAAGCCGGTCTTTGCGGTTTTACCGTTTCTTCTTTGCAGTTACCTGAAGCCCCTCAAGGTTGGGAAAACGACAAGGACGTGACAAATGCAGCCGATCATACGGACAAAAAGTATGGTAAACCGGGTCGCATCGCCAGTCCGTTGTCGATTATGATCGATGGGCCATTGGGTGGAGCTGCTTTTAATAACGAATTCGGTCGCCCCAATGTTTTAGGCTACTTCCGTGTTTTTGAAAATAACACAGGAGGAACGCGCTACGGTTACCACAAGCCCATCATGTTAGCGGGTGGCATCGGCAACATCCGCAATGACCAAACACATAAAACAAGTTTGCCCCCGGGAACGCTTTTGATCAGTCTCGGCGGTCCGGGCATGCGAATTGGTTTGGGCGGCGGCGCTGCGAGTTCCATGACCACCGGTTCTAACTCTGAAGCCTTGGATTTTGACAGCGTTCAGCGCGGCAACCCCGAAATGGAACGTCGTGCTCAGGAAGTTATTGACCGTTGTTGGGCTAGTGGTGATAAGAATCCGATTTTGGCCATTCACGATGTGGGCGCAGGCGGTCTTTCCAATGCCATGCCCGAATTGGCTGATTTGTCTGGCCATGGTGCCAAGCTTGACTTGACCAAGGTACCCGTTGAGGAAAGCGGTATGAGTCCGCTTGAAATCTGGTGTAACGAAAGTCAGGAACGTTATTCCATCGCGATTGCTCCTGGATCGCTTGAAGTCTTTGATGCAATTTGTAAGCGTGAGCGCTGCCCGTATGCGGTATTGGGTGCCATCAGTGAAGACAACACCTTGGTTGTCGCTCGTGGTGAAACGGAGACACCGGCAGTCGATATGCCGATGGAAGTGCTCTTAGGTAAAGCTCCCCGAATGCATCGCACGGTTGAACACGTTGAACAACACTTGCCTGAGTTTGAAGCCAAAGGTATTGATTTGGCAACTGCCGTTAAGGATGTCTTGCGTCATCCGACTGTCGGTAGCAAGAGTTTCCTGATCACAATTGGTGACCGTACGGTTGGCGGTCTCGTTCATCGTGACCAAATGGTTGGACCGTGGCAGGTTCCGGTTGCTGATGCGGCTGTGACAAACATCAGTTTTGTCGGTCATCGCGGCGAGGCGATGAGTATGGGTGAAAGAACCCCGTTGGCCATTGCCGATGCGGCAGCTGCAAGCCGTATGGCTATCGGTGAAGCGGTCACTAACATTGCCAGTGCCGATATTGAATTAGGGTTGGTGAAGCTTTCTGCCAACTGGATGGCAGCATGCGGCACGAAGGGTGAAGATGCCAAGCTCTTTGACGCTGTTCGCGCGGCCAGCGTCGTTTGCCAAGAAATGGGTTTGGCTATTCCTGTGGGTAAAGATAGCCTTTCTATGAAGACGACATGGGAAGATGATGGTGAAAAGAAGACGGTTACTTCACCGGTTTCTTTAATTGTCTCTGCAGCAGCACCTGTTCGTGATGTCCGCTTGAGTTTGACGCCACAGCTTCATACTGATATCGGTTCTGTTTTAGTGGCCATTGATTTGGGCGGTGGTAAGAACCGCATGGCCGGCTCCATTTTGTCTCAGGTTACTCAGCAATTCGGTTCACAAACGCCTGACTTAGATGATCCGAAGAAGCTGCAAGCCTTTGTGAAGCTGGTTCGTAAGTTAACGCTGGCCGGTTGTGTATTGGCTTATCACGATCGTGCTGACGGTGGTTTGCTGGCTACGGTTGCTGAAATGATGTTTGCTGGTCATACGGGTGTTCGACTTGATCTGACCTCGATGGCTAAGACTTCTCAGGTTGAAGACGTTATTCCTGCGCTCTTTAATGAAGAATTGGGAGCGGTGCTTCAGATCCGTGCTGACCGTATCGAAGAGGTTCATGCAGCGGTTAAAGATGCAGGCTTAGCAGACTGCACGCATTTTGTAGGTGAAGTGACGGATGCAGATGCCTTGCAAATTCATGTCCACGGAGAAAAACTCTTTGAAGAGTCTCGTGGCGAATTGCAAAAAGCATGGACGGAAGTGTCATGGCAAATTGCCCGTATGCGTGACAATCCTGCCTGCGCAGATCAGGAATACGCCCGCTGCACGATGGAAGATGATACAGGGCTTTTTGTACGCACGACTTTTGATACCGAAGAGGATGTTGCGGCTCCGTTTATTGCTTCCGGTGCTCGTCCTCGTATTGCGATTTTGCGTGAGCAGGGGGTTAACAGTCAGACTGAAATGGCCGCTGCATTTACCAGAGCCGGTTTTGAAGCCATTGATGTGCATATGACTGATCTTTTGTCCGGTAGAAGCGATCTGAAGGATTTCGCCGGTCTGGCCGCTTGTGGCGGATTCTCCTACGGTGACGTTTTAGGTGCCGGTGGCGGTTGGGCAACGACCATTTTGCGTAACCCCAAGATGGTTGAAATGTTCTCAGCCTTCTTTAACCGTCCTGATACATTTGCCTTAGGTATTTGTAACGGTTGTCAGATGATGAGTCATCTGCGTAACATTATTCCTGGCGCAAACCATTGGCCGCAGTTTGTTCGCAATGTCAGCGAGCAATTTGAGGCTCGTTTGGTTGAGGTTGAAGTCATGAAGAGCCCGTCTATTTTCTTTGACGGCATGGCGGGCAGCATGATGCCGATCGTTAACTCTCACGGTGAAGGTCACGTTCAATGGTTATCAGCAGAGGATGCTAAATTGGCTACTTTGGCTGCTCGCTACGTGGATCCGGCCGGACGTCCGACGGAACTTTATCCGTTTAATCCAAACGGTTCACCTGACGGTATTACCGGTGTTACCACACCCGATGGCCGCTTTACGATCATGATGCCGCACCCTGAACGTACACATCGTACGGTTCAAATGAGTTGGGCTCCTGATAGTTTGGGTGAATTCAGTCCGTGGATGAGAATGTTCAGAAACGCAAGAAAGTTTGTCGGTTAAAGTCCGATAACTTCTTAGAGCTTTTCTGAGATCAAGCCTCCGCAACCTTATGGAAACGGAGGCTTTAGTTTTTGAAAGGGTGAAAATGCCATTTGATTTGTGGGTCAGTTTTACAATCGCCGCCGCGGTTTTAGCGGTTGCTCCCGGTCCGGATAATTTATTTGTTTTACTTCAATCGGCCATGTATGGTGCGCGTGCGGGCATTTTTGTCACACTGGGGCTTTGTGTAGGGGTATTTATTCAAACTTTATTGGCAGCTTTCGGAGTCGCTGCCGTTGTGGCTGCTTCGCCCACGCTTTTGATGATTATTCAATTTGCGGGTGCAGCCTATCTGCTTTATCTTGCTTGGGGCGCTTGGAATGCACCGGTTGGCGGTGAAAGCGGAGAGTCCAGTAAAAAATATCCTCGTCTGACCAATTTCCAGCTTTGGCGTCGTGGTATTTTGATGAATATCACCAATCCTAAGGTGCTGATCTTTTTCTTAGCGTTTTTCCCTCAGTTCATTATTAAAGGATCAACGGAATCTCAAGTAATGGTTCAGATGCTGATTATGGGAATGACATTTTTAGTTTGTACTTTGGTTGTGTTTAGCGCCATTGCCTGGTGCGCCGGAACGTTAGCGGATCGCTTGCGCAGCCCAAAGGTTCAGACTATCCTTAACAAGGTCAGTGCGGTCATTTTTACTGTATTGGCAATCTCGACACTTCTTTGGAAAGCTAATTAAGAGAGGTGAGTCCTATGAACGAAGCCCGAAAGCAAGACTTTATCCTGATCACGCTTTTGGGCGTGGCGCACGGGTTGTCTCACTATTTTCATTTAATCATTCCGCCGCTTTTCCCGTGGATCATGCCTGAATTTGGCACGAGCTTTGCCCAGATGGGGGCGGTGATGACCGTCTTTTTCATCTGCAGTTCGTTAGGGCAGGCTACAAGCGGTATTCTTGTTGATAAATTCGGTGCAAAAGTCTGTCTGTATGGCGGCGTCTTGTTACTGATGATTGCCGGCTTTCTTTTCAGCATTGCTCAAAATTATTGGTGGTTTTATCCGGTGGCCGCCTGCGCGGGTCTAGGCAATAGCGTTTTTCATCCAACCGATTATTCCATCATGAACCGGTGCATCACCAATGAGCGTTTACCGTTTGCCTTCTCAATTCACTCAGTTGTTGGCAACATTGGTTGGGCATTGGCGCCGATATTTATGGTGGCGGTTGCAACCTATACGGGAAGTTGGCGTTTGGCCGCGGCGACTGCCGGCATTATGGCTTTGGTTGTGTTGGTGGTTCTTCTTTTTCATAATGCTCTTTTTGACCGGGCATTGGCTCAAGGCAATGGCTTAACACAGGAAGAAAAGCAAAATGATGCCAAAGGGGATGCGGGATTTGCTTTTCTAAAACTTCTGGTTGTTTGGCTCTGCTTTCTCTTCTTTTTCTGCAATTCGTTTGCTCTGGGTATTTTGCAGAATTTCGCTCCGTCCATTTTCAACGCCACCTATCATGTGGGGCTTGAGATCGCGACAGGAGGTTTGACAGCGTACATGATCGGTTCAATCATTGGGGTACTGTCCGGCGCTTACATAGCCAAGGCTTTTAAACGAAGCGATCATGTCATTGCAGCAAGCATGTCGGTTTCGGCTGTGATGGCTATTTTGCTTGCTTGGCAAGGTTTAGGTCCCTGGTGCGTTTTACCCTTAATGGGAATCATGGGCTTAGGGGTCGGTGTTGCCACTCCGTCACGAGACTTGTTGATCCGTGGCGCCTGCATGAAGTTTTTAGGCAGCCACAGTTTTGGTCGCGTTTACGGTTTCACGTATTGCGGAATGGATGTGGGGCAGACACTGGCTCCGCTTGTTGCCGGGCCTTTGCTTGATGCAGGATTCTTCTCGTTGGCGCTTGTGCTTGTGGGCCTATTCCAAACGGGTGCGCTTTTAACGGCACTGGGCGTGGGACAGCAAAAAGAGAAACCCGCCTAAAAAGTGCTGACACAAAAAATGCCCCGAGAAAACGGGGCATTTTTCTGAGAAGTGTTGTCGATTACTTACCGACCTTAATGTTGGCCTTTTGGAACAACTCTTGAATGTTTTGTTGAACCTTCGTTTGAACCAACATGTTCTTGTAGTGATCCTTGCTCTTGCTGTATTCTGGGAAGAGCTGAGCCTTACGAGAATCATCCACACGGATAATGTAATAGCCGCCGTTGGCACGGATAGGCACTTCGGTATAGTCACCGTCATCGAGTGAACGGATCGCCAAACCGATCATTTGCGGGAAATTGGCAGAAGACGTCCAGTTGTCGATCTTGCCACCCTTATCCTTGGTGCTCTTATCCATGGAATACTTCTTAGCCACATCGGCAAACTTATCACCGTCCTTCAAAGCTTCCGTTACCTTCTTGGCGTCTGCTTCGGTCTTAACCGTAATGACGCTGACCTTGTATTCCTTGTCGCCGTATGCCTTCTTTTGTTCTTCGTAGAACTTCTTCACATCAGCGTCTTTAACCGGATTCTTCTTGGCGAAATCCGCGATAAGAGCGTTAATGAGTACGCTGTCACGAGCGTTATTGATTGCATCACGAACTTCGGCACGGTTGGCGAGCTTCTTACGGTTGGCTTCCTGTAAAAGAACTTCCTTTTGGATGAGCTGATTACGAACCTGCATTTCCAATTCAGGCGTTCTCTTTTGACCATTTTTAACGATTTGTTGAATGATCTTTTCTTGAGCTTGAGCAGAAATCGTCTTGCCGTTGACGGTAACAGCGGTCGGTGCCGCCAAGGCCATTGTGGAGGCCAGGGCCAAGGACAAACCGATGACTAAAGCTTTGTGTTGCATAAATATCCTCAATAACAAAAAGAATAATTAATTATGATGGCCTGTATTTTGCGCTTCTTCAGCGTATTTGGCGACATAAAATCCAAGCCCAATTGTAAAAAGAAGTGTCAGACCCAAAAGGCCGAAGAGCTTGAAGTCCACCCAAACATCCATACTGAAAGTATAAGCAACAAAAATATTAATAAAACCGATGGCAATTAAAAAGATGAGACAAAAGTTCTCAACTTTCTTCCATGCGTGGTCGGGCATGGAAATGCCGGTGAATACTTTTTTAATGTAATCCTTTTTTCCGAAGCGGCCGAAAAGCAGTATGGCAGCAAAAAGCCAATAAAGTAAAGTGGGTTTCCATTGAATAAAGGCCGGATCCTGAAAAGTGATTGTCATTCCGCCAAAAAGCACAACCAAAAGGGTGGAGAAAATAGCCATTTTGGAGGGTTTTTGACCCTTCATATAAATAAAGCCCATCTGAAGAATGCTTGCCACAATGATGACAGCGGTGGCTGTCACAATGGGAATGAGGTCGGCTGCAACCGGAACAATCGGAGTCAGTTCAGTTGTATAAGAGCCTGCTACTTTGAAGGTAATGAAAAAGCAGATGACGGGTAGGAGATCGAAAAAGGCCTTCACAATAAATCTTCGGCATGATTATTAAACCTCTGCACTATACCTCAAACGGCTATGGCTGTCTAAGGCGGCAATATTCCGATACACTTAGGAACTTTCGTACCAAATGTTGTGGATCAAATTGATTACACTAACGTCGATCCTGTTTGAAAGCGAAGGACGACTCCATGAATAAAAAACAAAAATGGCTTGCCGCAGCTGGCATCGTTGTTGTGTGTGCGGTGGGCTTTACATTTTGGCAAAAGGACACAAGTACCCCTATGAATGACGCATCAACCGTTGCACAGAATACAGAATCCGCTCAGAAAGTTGTGACCGTAGAAGGTGTTACAGAATATCGTTTGGCCAATGGTTTGCGGGTTTTGCTTTTCCCGGATTTCAGTAAACCGACCATTACAGTCAATATGACTTATTTAGTGGGCTCGCGCCATGAAGGTTATGGCGAAACGGGGATGGCTCACTTGCTTGAACACCTGATGTTCAAGGGTTCTAAGAACTATCCAGAACCGACAAAGGAATTCACGCGCCGTGGTTTTAAGATGAACGGTTCCACTTGGCTTGATCGAACCAATTATTTTGTTTCTTTCAATGCCGTTGATGACAATCTTGATTGGGCTCTCGGCTGGAGTGCTGACGCCATGACCAATTCCTTTATCGCTCAAAAGGATTTGGACACGGAAATGACGGTTGTTCGAAACGAATTTGAAATGGGTGAAAATAACCCGGTGAGTGTGCTTTTAAAGCGCATGCAGTCGGTTCTTTTCGATTGGCACAACTATGGCAACAGCACGATTGGAGCCAGAAGCGATATTGAAAATGTGAAAATCGAAAATCTGCAAGCTTTCTATCGCAAATATTATCAACCCGACAATGCCGTGCTGATGGTTTCCGGTAAGTTTGATGAAGCCGATACGCTCAAGAAAATCGAACGCATTTTCGGTGCTATTCCCAAACCCACTCGCATCTTAGAGCCGGAGTGGACAGAAGAACCCATTGCAGACGGTCCTCGCACTTTTGAAATTCGTCGCGCTGGCGAAATGAAAGTCGTTGCTGTTGGCTACAGGATTCCTGCTGCATTGCATCCTGATGCCCAGCTTATTAATTTAGGTGCTGATGTTTTGGGCGATACGCCGCGTGGCCGTTTACATAAAGCGCTGGTCGAAACCGGCCGGGCTACACAAGTCTTTGCTTGGCCGATGCCGGCTCATGATCCGGGTTTGGCGATGTTTGGTGCCATGCTGCCTAAAGACGGTGATGTGGATAAAGCTCAAAAGATTCTTATCGAAACGGTTGAGTCAACTTTTGATAAAGAACCCTTGCAGGCTGAAGATCTCTCCTTGATGGCTCGAGAAGAAAAAACGCTCTACGAAAGAACTTTTGCCGATCCTGAAACGTTCGGCGTGGATATTTCGGACTTTATTGCTTTAGGGGACTGGCGGCTTTTCTTTATTCATCGTGACAGTTGGGAAAAGATGAAGCCTGAAGATGTGATGCAGGCTTGGAAGCGCTATTTTGTACGTGATAACCGCGTGGTCGGTACGTTTATTCCTGACAATAAGCCTCAGCGCGCTCAAATGACTCCGGCACCGACTCTGGATCAAGTTCTCTCAGAGCATCAATTCAAGGAACAGGGCCAGGAGGCTGAAGTCTTTGATTCCAGCCCTGCCAATCTCAACGCACGCACCGATCGCTTTACCATCGGGGACGTTAATGTCGCCCTTTTACCGAAAAAGACCCGCGGTGAAACCGTTGTGGTCAGGGCGCAATTCCGCTATGGCAACTATGATTCCCGCAAAGATAAGCGAGCCGTGGCGGCTTTGATGAGCGCCATGCTTGAGCGCGGAACAAAAACCATGAGCCGCGAGGAAATCAACGATGCTTTCACAAAACTTCAGATTGAAGGGGATATCGGACAATTTACGACCACTCGTGAACATTTGGCCGATGCCTTGAAACTGATGGGAGAACTTTGGACGCAATCGTCCATGCCGCAAAAAGATTTTGATGAATTAAAGGCCGAGTTTGCCAATGACGTTCAATCCCGAATGGACGATCCGCGCATTCAAGCCCGTGATGCAATCACCGAACACTTCAATCACTATCCTAAAGATGATCCGCGTTATCGTCTGACAAGCAAGGAGTTGAAGGCGGCGATTGAGAAGACATCACTTGAAGATGTGAAAAACTACTACGACAAACAGTTCGGAATCGAACGCGGGGAAATCTCTATTGTCGGTGATTTCGATGCCCAAGCTGTCCGCGCTCAACTTGAAGGTTTGTTAAATCAAAAAGCTTCTCAGGTTCCATATGAACGAATCGTTCGTGAGCATTTTGATACGCCTGCCACGCGCATCATTATCGACACACCTGATAAGGAAAATGCAACGATTGTCGCTCGGTTCGATTTCGCTCAGAATAAAAACGACCCGGAGACCGACGCGATGTTGCTTGCCAACTGGATTTTTGGCGGCAGCTCCGGTCTTTCCAATCGCCTAATGCTTCGTCTTCGTCAAAAGGACGGTTTAAGTTACGGCGCCGGCAGCAGTGTTAATATTCCTGCTTTTGGCAATGATGCGAGTTGGACCATGCAGGCTATTTTGGCTCCTCAAAATTTGAGAAAAGCTGAAATTGCCCTGTATGAAGAAATTGACCGCGTTTTGAAGGAAGGCTTTACACAAGAGGAATTGGATGAAGCGAAAAAAGGCTTTATCGAATACCGTGCGGTCAATCGCAGTCAGGATAACCTTATTGCCTATCATTGGGTTCAAATGATGAATGAGGGAGTGGACTGGACAGAAGCCCAAGATCGGGATGAAACGGTGCGCAACTTGACTCTTGAAGAAGTCAACAATGCTTTCCGTAAAATGGTCGATCGCAATGGGTTGACGGTTGTTTTGGCCGGTGACCAGAAAAAGGCGATGACTCAAGAATAAGCCACTTTTACGGATGCAAAAAAAGGCCTCGGTTGTCATTTTGTGACCGAGGCTTTTTTGTCAGTAATTTAAAGGCTGTATGGAAGTGCTGACATTGAGAAAGAAACACCATTGATTTGATAGGTGCCTCCTTCCATACTCTTTAATGTGACTTCGGCTAAGACAACGGTTTCAGAGTTTGAATTCACGCTCATTACGACGTTACCGACTGCTTGATTGGCTTGGAAAATGTCCGTGTTAGCTAAGACAGTAACAGAATCGTTGCTCTTTAACACGATCATTCGGCGAGGAGTTGATCCGATGTGCTGAACGCGCGAGATGATTTCTTGGCCGGGATAGCAGCCCTTATCAAAAACTAGGCCGCCAATTTTGTCCAGATTAATCCATTGAGGGATGAAGGCTTCTTTAGTCTTTTCAAAAACCCACGGCGTGCCTGATTCAATATCACTCTTAAACCAAAGAGCGGCATCATCGGTTGCGCCCGTAAAACGATCATTGAGGGTTTGAGCATCGCCAACAACCATAACCCTGGCTTTATTGTTCCAATCACGGACGCGACCGATCAAATAACCATCGGTTAAAACGGCATGGTCAATCTCAGGCAAAGCCATATTCGGATCAATGAGACCGTAAACGGATAATTCTTGAGCTTCTCGGATCGTTACCTTACTTCTCAAAATAAACATGGAAAGACGTTTAACGAATCCTGCGACAAGATCGGAGGGCAAAATGAGCAAGTATGCATCGTTATATTTAACGACACGCATGAGCGCGAGTATTCTGCCTTGCGGCTGACAGTAAGCCGCTAAACGAAAGGACTCGCCGAGATTTTTAATGTGGTTGGTGAATTGACCGTGCAGAAAAGCTTCTGCATCTTCTCCCTTAACTTCAAGAATAGAAAATTCTTTAAGTAAAGAAATAAACGGTTTTACTTCGTTTTTGTCCAATATCCAAGAGCCAGAGATGTGATTTTCCATGTCAGGCGACTCCAAAATTCAATGCAGGCTGATATTATGAAGGCTTCAAAAAAATTGTGCGAATTTGCCTTCAATGTTTAAATTCAATACAGACACTATTGAGAGACTTAAAGCGGTAGATAAACGGTATTGGGCCATGGGACTGGCTGCCGGTGTTGTGGCTGTCGGCCTCTTTTTTGTTTGCGCTAATCAAATTACATTGACTGACGAAGCGTTATCTAAAAAAGAAATCACCTTCAATGTACCGCCCGGAACGCCTGCAGCTCGAATTCCTGCCATCCTAGAAAAAGAGGGGGTTGAGGTAAACGATTTTTACTTCAAGCTTTCACTTCGCCTGACCGGTGCTCATAAAAATCTTCACGCGGGTTTTTATCGTGTGTATCCGGATGATACGGTTGGCAGCATTACCGAACGCCTTTCAAAAGGTGAGGCATATCTTTTTTCCTGGCGCATTCCTGATGGCTCTACCTACTGGGAGGTTCGTAAAAGTTTAAATGCCATGGACAGCATAAAGCACGACTCTCGTGACATGACCGCTGAAGCACTCTTGTTTGCTATCGGCGCAAAGGAAACTCATCTGGAAGGACTTTTTGCACCGGATACTTATAACTTTCACGCCAACGTCTCTGACCTTTTGATTTTAAAAAAGGCCTATGAACAGCAACAGGCAATTCTCACAGAAGAGTGGACTAACAGAGGGACTGATTGTCAGGTTGATACACCGTACGAAGCGCTGATTCTCGCCAGTATCGTGGAGCGCGAGGTCGCCAGAAGTGAAGATCGGGCAATCGTAGCCGGAATTTTCTCCAACCGTTTAAGAATTAAGATGCCTCTGCAAACCGACCCAAGTGTGATTTATGGTGAGGGGGAATCTTTTGGCGGGGATATCAAACGCGAACACCTGAGCAAAAAGACACCTTACAATACGTACCGTTTCGTCGGTTTGCCACCCACTCCGATCGGCAATCCGACCCGAGAAAGCATTCACGCGGTTTTACACCCGGCTAAGACGGACTATCTCTATTTTATTAATAAGGCAAATGGGGATTTAGTTCCATCGAAAACTTTGGCCGAACACAATCGTGCGGTACGACGTTACATTTTAAATAAAGGACAATAGGCTCATGCGAGGACGTTTCATTACTTTTGAAGGCATTGATGGCGCCGGTAAAAGCACCCAGATTGACGTCATTGAGGAAACGCTCAGAGCGCGAGGTTTGGAAGTTATTCGCACACGTGAGCCGGGTGGTACGCCCCTAGGTGAAGTTATCCGCAAAGAACTTTTATCCGTTTCAATGGATCCGTCAACTGAGACGCTTTTATTTTTTGCTTCCAGAGCCGAGCATATCGCAAAAGTGATCCGTCCGGCCATTGAGCGCGGAGCTTGGGTCTTAAGCGATCGCTTCACCGATGCGACTTACGCCTATCAGGTTGGCGGCCGAGGTTTCCCGGCTCATAAGGTTGAAGAACTTGAACGATGGACTCAAGGGGATTTACAACCTGATCGCACGGTGCTCTTTGACATTGAGCCAGAGGTCGCTGCCGAACGAGTTGCCCGAGCCCGCAATCTTGATCGATTTGAAAAAGAAAATTTAGACTTTTTCAAACGAGTCCGACAGGCGTATTTGACAAGAGCCAATCAGTCGCCTAATCGTTTCCTGATTGTCAACAGCATGCAGGATAAGGATACGGTGAGCGCTATCCTTCGCAAGGAGTTCTCAACATGGGCTTAGCGGTTTATCCCTGGCAAGAGGAACTCGCCCGCGAGCTTGTCAGTTTTAAAGATAATCTCCCCAACGGTCTTCTGGTATACGGTCCACGCGGGATCGGCACGATCGACTTGGTCATCGCTTACGCCAAGAGTCTATTTTGCGAGCATCCGCACAAAGACGGCACGCCGTGTGGAGAGTGTAAGGGTTGCAAAATGGCCAACGCCTTTACGCATCCGGACTTGCGTTACGTTGTGAGCGAAGCAGAATCGATCCCTCGCGGTATCCCTTTTGAACCGCCCTCCAATGCGACAAAAGACAGAAAAATTTACCGGGAAATTCTCATTCACCAGCCCCGGGAGCTCACGGACTTTTTAAATTTGGCGCCTCACGTTGATAAAGGACGTCGGATCATTGTGGTCTACCCGGCCGATGCCATTCGAGCCGATGCGGCAGCCACATTCCTGAAAAGTCTAGAAGAGCCGCCGGAGAGAACAACTTTCTTGTTGGTTGCTGATGATATTGACCGCGTGTTGCCTACCATCCGTTCACGCTGCCGATTGTTAAGGGCAAAGGCGCCGACTCACGAAGAATCATTGAATTGGCTCAAAAGTGTGGGGGTTGATGACGCGGAAGAGGCTTTAGCGCGTGCCGCCGAACGTCCGTGCCTTGTAACCGATGAGCGCTCCATTCGTAATAACACGGATATCGACGCCAAAGTCCGTGATCAGCTTTTGACGCTAACAACAATGGCTCCGGCTATTCGAATGGCGCTTTTAAAGACTTTGGCTCAAGGAGCCTTTATTGAATTAACCAATATTGCGGTTAAAGAAGGACGATCTGCCTTGCCGGTGTCTGCCGTATTGCCGGTCTTGGAGCGTTGGAGTTATGACCTCTTGGCTGTTAAGCAAGGACTTGAACCTCATTATTTCCCAGCTTATTCTCCTCAGATGAAAAGGCTGGTCAGTTCAGTGGACGCTGAGAAGCTTTTTAAATACAACGATTCACTCAAGGCAATGAGGCGTGTTGTCACGCATCCGTTAAATGCTCAACTGATTGTCGAACAGGCCATTCTTCGCTACCGCAAAACAATGGCCAATCAGGATTTCGACTAAGTTAGAAGGCTTTTAGTTTTCTCATAGCTCGTGCAACTTCACTTTCTTCAGGCGTGAGGTAGCGGCTGGTTGTCCCGACGCTTGCATGCCCCATTGCGTTTTGCACGACATTAACCGGCATCTCTTTTAAGGCAGTCGTTGCAAAGGTATGCCTTAGCCAGTGTGTGGAACTGGCTCTGAATTTGGCAGCGTCCAATGGATGCTCCGCTTCAACGTGCAAAGCGACTTCTTCGAGAAATTCTTCAAGTGCCCGATAAAGTCCCGAGCGGCTCAGTGCCGTTCGCTTAGCTTGACCGATTCGCTGCTCGGTTTTCTTGCCTCGGCCCAACGAACTCAATAGCGGCGTATCCGGATCAATCAAGCCCAAATGAGCCAGTCCTCGCATTGTCAGATAATGATTAATGAGAGCTACCTGTTCATCTTGGAGGGGAAGGCGTCTGACTTTATCGCCCTTACCGACAACTTCAATAACGGTAATGGTGTCATTGTCTATTCGACGTTCGACAATCCAAGAGGCTCTTGCCTGAAGCATTTCACTTGCGCGCAATCCCAGTCCCTTGCCAAACATCAAAATAACAGCCATTCGAGCGTGACGTTCATTGTCATCCTGAGACTCGAAGAAGTTGTAAATGCTCTGCCATTGATCCTCGCTGAAGGAGCGGTCGGCAAAAGCCTTCGGGGCGCCTTCACCGTCCAGATAGGGAACTTTTGAGGAAATCTGATCAAAGGGGTTGTAGATGATATAGCCCGTTTTCTTTAAAAAATTAAAAAGCTGACGCACCACCGTCACCGACATTTTTCTCGAAGTATGCGAGAGAGCGCTGTTAAACGGACGCCAGTTTTCATTGTCTCGAGGTGTATTTTTTGCGCCAATCCAGTCGTGTTGGGGATTTTTCCAACGTTTAGCCCAATCTTTCTCATTTAATCGTCCGAGTTCTTCAAGCCATCGCAAATAGTCTGCGGCTTCTTGCACACCAACTGAACTCATGGCGATGTCTTTTTCAACTGTGCACCAGAGTAAAAAGCGTTCAGCCTCTTTTCGATACACGCCTTGCGTATTGACATTTCCGGCTCGGGCAGAAAGCCAAGCCTTAACTGCCGACAGATCATCAGATGCTTCGAGACTTTTCTTTGAATCATCACCTCTGTTTGTGCCGCTTCGTCCATCAAGACCAATGTCAAGATGTATTTTTTCTAAAGGCACAATTCTGGGATTGGGAGGAAAGTCAGGAATTGAAAAATTTTCTTTATCTTTCTTTTTTGTTTGAGTATTTCGGATCAATCCATTCGTAGATAACCACAGCGTTAAAGCTTTTCGATCTTCTTCTGAAGCAATGACCTTACCTAAATCATTTTTTTTGATTAATTTGACAAGATCAGAGACGGTGAGACAGTTTTTTTCAAAAGCTTTAAAAGCCACCTCCGTTATGAAAATATCCTTGAGTCGTGTTTTAGAGGTCACTTTTTCAGGTAATGGATCCAGAAATAAAACAGGCATTTTTTAAACTTATGTTGAATAACGGTGTAATTTTAGCCAGTATTCACTAAGATTAGCCTTTTGGTTGACAAGATATTTTCATCATGCGGCGTTTTCTGATTACCTGTGTTGCCATTTTAGTGGTGCTCTTTTCCGCCATGGGGGTGGAATCCCTCATTATGGGTGATCATAATTCGATTCTGCGGCAAACCCTGACAAGTCCTGTTAAACAATTTATTGACGGCTCCAGAATCAATTCAAATCAGGTGGTCGTCGCCGTCGATGCGCAAATAGACCCTTATATGCAAAGGACCTATTTCAAAGCGACCATTGATGCCATTGATAAAACTGTTCGAGACGCTGACAAATTCTTAGTTCTAAAGTTTTTGGATCGTGAGACTATTTCTGCCATGTTGGCCGACGGCGAAATCGATTTCCTGATCAGCGAATCCGATTTCTATGCAAGCCTGGCTTTTGAAGACAAGATTAAGGCTATTGCCATGCTTTGGCGGGCTCAAGCCAAGTCTCCAAGTTATTCAGCGGCTTCGACTATCGTTGTTAACGCTGAAAACGAAAAAATCTACACATTAACAGACATTGCAACCGGTTCCTATCGTGTGGCAGCCACTTCCAGTGATTCGTTTGCCGGCTTTACGATAGCCAAAGAGCCTTTTGCGGAGAAGAATTTGTCTTGGCAGGCGGCTTTTAAAAATATTGTCTTTACTTCCAATCGAAATCCTTTGGAAGTTTTAAATGCGGTCAAAACCGGCACTGCGGATGTCGGTATCGTTCCGGCCTGTTTTATTGAACAGGTCATGATTCGCAATCAAGCCCACTTGAGTGACTACCGGGTGATTAATCCGCAACCTGTCACTGAAATGGCTTGTCAGCACTCAACCAATGCCTATCCAAGCCTCATGGTCTCTTATCGAAACGGGGTGGACAGCAACTATATCCTCGATATGACCAATGCTTTGTTGGGGCTCAAGCTTCCCTTCGGTACAACTTGGAGCATGCCGGAAAATACCCGGGAGCTTTACGATTTGATGTATCACTTGAGAATCGGCCCCTACAATAACGTTACATACTCGGCCATCTATCGGACTTTCAGTGAAAATCGAACAATTTTCATTACGGCGATTTTCTTAATTGTTGCGGGCTTTTTCTATAACTTGATTATTTCAGTGGAAGTGGCTTCGCGCACTAAGGCTTTGAAACGAGCTTTGGCGGAAAAAGACCGAATTTCAAAGCAGCAGGAACAAACCAATGAATACATCTCGCGTTTGGAGCGAACCGGCATTGTCGGTCAGATGTCGAGTATGATTGCTCATGAGTTAAAGCAACCTTTAGCAACGGTTTCCAATTATTCAAGAGGGTTGCTGCGACGCATTGAGAGAGGATCGGCCGATAAAGACACGATCGTCAAAATTCTCAAGGAAATTGAGTACCATACCGAGCGCGCCAATGACATCGTCGATCACGTCAGAAGTTACGCCAAACCCCATGAGGTCAAGCGTGAAGAACATGATTTGCGCGATATCGTTGCCAAGACCGTGGCTACTTTTGAAAAGTCCGGCCGTACTACGGTTCCCGTCATTGTTGAAGGGGAGCGTCATGCACTGGTCGAAGCCGACGATTGGGAAATCGAATTGGCTCTTTTGAATCTATTGAAAAATTCCGCGGATGCTTTCACGGAGATTCATCCTGCGATGCGTGATGAAGACGAAGACGTCATTCGCATCCGTATTGAGGATCATGAGGATACGTGGTGGATTCGCGTCATCGATAACGCCAAGCTGGTGGATGAAAGCTTTACAGAGCAATTCTTCCAAAAACTTGAGACAACCAAAGCTCACGGTTTAGGGCTGGGGTTATCAATTGTGAGTTCATTGGCAGAACGTCACGCCGGACGCGTTTGGGCTGAGCCCAATCCGGGGCGAGGCGTTATAGTGACGATTGAATTGCCGAAATACCAGCCTATTGAAGAAAAAATCTGATCACAAACGGGACCACGACGAGGTCCCGCTTGTTTAGTTGAACGTAATATCGTATTGCTCAGGGCTGTAACAGCTTTCTACCTGAAGCGACACCGGAGAGCCGATAAAATCCTGAAGCAGATCCAAGGCGGCCGCCTCATCTTCAAGAAAGAGATCAATGACTGTTTGGCTGGCGATAATGCAAAAACTTTTAATGCCAGGATATTGTCGCCACTCTCGAAGGATTTCTCTCAGTATCTCGTAGCAGACCGTTCGAGCCGTTTTAATTTCACCGCGGCCGCCGCAAAGCGGGCAGGGCTCACAAAGAATATGGCCGAGCGAGTCCCTCGTGCGCTTACGGGTCATTTCAATTAAACCCAGCTCCGTGAAATTACTCATCGTAATATGCACTCGATCGGTTGAAACCGCTTTTTGAAGTTCGGCGAGAACCGCGGCTCGGTGTGCATCCTTTTCCATGTCAATGAAGTCAATGATGATAATTCCGCCTAAATTACGTAGTCTCAATTGACGTGCAATGACACGGGCCGCTTCAAGGTTGGTTTTGAAGACCGTGTCGCCGAAATCGCGTTTGCCGACATAGGCGCCGGTATTCACATCAATTGTGGACATGGCTTCATTTTGATCAAAAATCAAGTAGCCGCCTGATTTTAGGTCAACCCGTCTTGAAAGCGCTTTTTCGATTTCGTTTTCAATGCCGTATTGTTCAAAAAGGGGAATTTCTCCGGTGTACATTTCCAGTTTATCGGCGACCGTCGGAACAAAATTTTCTGCAAATTCCGATAGCGCTTCAATATTGTCATCCCAGGAGTCAACCAGCACGCGGGTGGTGTTTTCATTGACCATGTCGCGCAAAGCGCGGGATTCCAAGTACAAATCCTGATAAAGAATAGAAGGGGCGCTGCAAACGGAAATCTTGGCTGAGATTTGCTTCCACAGTCTGCTCAAGTACTCCATGTCGGTGAGGAAATCCTCACTTGTCGCGCCTTCAGCACAGGTGCGCACGATATAGCCGCCTTTTTCAGTTTCAGCTCGGACGGCTGTTACTAAAGCTTTTAATCGCTCACGTTCTGTTTCATCTTCAATACGTTGAGAGACACCGATATGAGGTTCTTTAGGTAGGTAAACCAGTTTGTGACCGGCCAAAGAGATAGTGGTGGTAAGCCTTGCGCCTTTTGTGCCGATCGGATCTTTTGATACTTGAACGATAACGGATTCGCCTTCATGCAAAACGTATTCGATAGGCTTATAGGTTCCGTCATCTTGTCGAGCTGTGAAAATATCATGAACATGCAAAAAAGCGGTTCGCTCAAGACCGATATCGATAAAAGCTGATTGCATGCCGGGCAAAACACGCATCACTTTGCCCTTATAGACGTTGCCGACCAACCCTCTCTGGGCCCGTCTTTCAATATGCAAATCTTCAAGAATGCCGTTAACCATGACAGCCACGCGAGTTTCTTGGGCTGAACAATGGATTAATAATTCTTCGCTCATAATTTTCTTCAACAATTTCTTTTGGCTTCTTAGTCTACTGGATCAGGTCTATGAGCGCCACAGTCAGTTTCTTCCCTCAGACTTAAGAAAGTCATTCTTTGACAAAAGAAAATATCTTCAAGTGCCTTATATCAGAAGGCTCTATTTGTTAGAATGTTTGCCAATTTATAGACCGAGTCGATTTTTCTTAGAGAGTAGCCATGTCTGATATTAAATTGAGCGGTCAAACCGCTTTGAAGGCTCATACGGGGATGGGACTGTACGTTTGTCCCAACGACGATGAAGGCCTCAATTCTCTTTACTACACGATTGAAGTCAATGATGCCCAGGGGGTTGCTTTTCTCAGAAGACTTTTGACAGTGGATGTGAAAAATATCCACCGCGGAGAAGTGCGTCAAAGTTTTATTCTGAATGCTTTGGGCTTAATGACTGATTTTGTTTGGGTAGCTCATTTGCCCGATAGCGATGAACATTTCCGTGTGGTCTTTCAGTCGCTCGACACTTTAGCGTGGATGCACCAAGTAGCAAAAGCCTTTGATGAAGACTTCACAACGCTGAAAACATCGACGGCGATTTTATTTGCCGATCAAACCAATACTCCTCATGGTTTGATGGCGGACGGCAAGGTTCAGGTTATGAAAACGAGCAAGGGCGAGGTGCTTGCCATGCGAGTCGGAGCGATGACCCTTCTTCAGGGAGAAGAGAAAGCCTTTGAAAACTTCACTCACCCTGGAATGGAAATGCTCGATGAACTGTCGGCGATAACACTTTGCTACGTTTCGAAGTCGCCGTTGGCCTTTGCCTGGCAAGCCAATGATTTGATGCCCGGTGACGTTAATGGTGCTGCTTATATTGATTTTTCCGATCCGGCGCGCATGTTTATCGGTCGCGCATTGACCGAAGCTCGCCTTAAAGCCGGCGAAGCGAAAAAAGCGGTTGTTTTGTCGTCTCATCAAGATGAAGCTGAGGCTTGGTTTGAAAATCCCTCTGAAGTGATTCTTTTAACAGAGGAGGGTGAACCGGTTGCCAAAAGTGCCTTTGTCGGTTTATTGGGAGATAAATTGACGTGTGTGGCTTTTGTGCCGCAATCAATTGATTCCTCCCGGCTGATTTGGATGAATGGCGGAGAGGAACAGGCTTACCGAGTGGAAGTCCTTTCCTAATAGCTAGGAGAAAAACGTGAGCGTTAGTGTTTTTGATATTTTCCGTGTCGGGATTGGTCCCTCGTCTTCTCATACAGTGGGACCCATGCGTGCCGCGGCCCGTTTTAGTAAAGAATTGATCGCTAAGGGACTCACGCAAAAGACAGCCCGCATTTGGGTGGATTTGATGGGAAGCTTGGGCGCAACGGGTATTGGCCACGCTACCGACACGGCCTTTCAGCTTGGCCTCATGGGGATGCTTCCCGCTGATGTTGATCTTGATCTGGCACCGAAGATTCTTCAAGCCATCAAGACTGAACACCAACTCAAACTGCCTGACGGTACCGTCATTGAATTTGACCCGAGTAAAGACATTATTCTGAGCCCTGAAAAAGTGGCGATCTACCACACCAATGCCATGCATGTCATTGCTCAGGATAAAGACGGCAAAGTACTTCTTTCGCGTCGTTATTATTCTGTGGGTGGCGGTTTTATTGTTGAAAGCGACCCGGACAATTTCGATAAGGTTTCCGAAGATAAGGAAACGGTTCACACCAAACCGCAACCCTATCCGGTCAATAGCGCTGCCGATCTTCTGAAGTGGTGCCGAGAAACCGGTTTAAGTATTCCTCAAATCGTCCGAGCCAATGAAAAGGTTTGGTGGGAAACGGACGAAAAAATCAACGCGCAGCTCGACTACCTTTGGTCGGTCATGAAGGATTGTGTTGCACGAGGATTAAAAAATGAGGGGATCATGCCCGGTCCCATGAAAGTGCGCCGCCGAGCAAAACAGATGTACGAAAAGCTTGACTACGAACATCGTACATTAAATGATCCCTTGGCTGTTCTCGATTGGGTTAATGCATTTGCCTTTGCGGCCAACGAAGAAAACGCCTGCGGCGGCCGAGTGGTGACAGCACCAACGAATGGTGCTGCCGGCGTTATTCCGGCTGTCCTTCATTACTACATGAAGTTTATTGACTCGGCTGACATCAATGGGGTGAGAGATTTTCTTCTGACAGCCGGTCAAATCGGAATTCTTTATAAAGAAAACGCGTCCATTTCAGGCGCAGAAGTGGGCTGCCAAGGAGAAGTGGGCGTTGCGTGTTCCATGGCCTCTGGCGGCTTGGCTCAGGTGCTCGGTGCCACGCCTGAGCAGGTAGAAAACGCGGCTGAAATCGGAATGGAACATCATTTAGGGATGACTTGTGACCCTGTGGCAGGCCAAGTTCAAATTCCTTGTATTGAACGAAATGCGGTCGCCGCGGTAAAAGCTATCAATGCCGCACGTCTGGCGCTGATGGGTGATGGTCACCACTACGTTTCATTAGATCAAGTCATTGTGACAATGCTCAAGACCGGTTTGGACTTGCAGATGAAATACAAAGAAACCAGCCGTGGCGGTTTAGCGGTCAGTGTGGTTGAGTGTTAAAAATTCTTTGACTCTAAGAAGGAACGAGCCGCTTTAAGCGGCTCGTTTCGTCTTGGTTATTTGGTTTTTCGAATGTAGGTTCTGAAGCTGTAGCTAAAGGGGTGCGCATCGGTTGCAGGGAAGGATTCTTCTTCAGCCAGTGCCCATTCATCGTCTGATAACGGTGTAAAGAAGGCGTCACCTTCAAAATCAGCATTCAGATAAGTGATATGAGCCACTTCAACCTGAGGCATCGCTTCCTGATAGATTTGCGCTCCGCCCATAATGAAGGCAACAGGCGCGTCCTTCACAGCCTCTAAAGCCGCTTCGAGACTGGCCACAACCGTTGCCCCTTCAGCAACGTAGTCCTTTTGACGCGTAATGACAACATTTCGTCGTCCGGGCAGGGGACGGCCCAAAGACTCCCACGTTTTCCGTCCCATAATGACCGGTTTCCCAAGCGTCGTGCGCTTAAAGTTTTTTAAATCTTCAGGCAAATACCACGGTAATTTGTTGTCCTTGCCGATTACGCCGTTGCGGGCGTGGGCGACGATTAAATGTAATTGCGTCATTCATTTCTCCTTTAGACCGCCACCGGGGCTTTAATAGCCGGATGAGGGTCATAGCCCACAATTTCAAAATCCTCATACTTGTAATCGAAAATGGAGTCCGGACGACGTTTAATGACAAGTTTCGGATAAGGACGGGGCTCACGAGACAATTGTAAGCGCACTTGATCAAAGTGGTTGTTGTAAATATGGCAGTCGCCGCCGGTCCATACAAAGTCACCCACATCCAAGTCACACTGTTGGGCAAGCATATGTGTCAAAAGTGAGTAGCTTGCGATGTTAAAGGGGACGCCTAAGAAAATATCGCAAGAGCGTTGATAGAGTTGACACGATAATTTTCCGCCGGCCACATAGACTTGGAACATCATGTGGCAGGGCGGCAGGGCCATCTTCGGTAATTCAGTGACATTCCATGCAGTGACAATCATGCGGCGAGAGTCAGGATTGTGTTTAATGGTATGAACAAGTTCAGCGATTTGATCAACGGTTTTATCATCAGCCCCGCGCCAATTTCGCCACTGAACACCATAGATGGGACCAAGATCTCCGTTTTCATCGGCCCATTCATCCCAAATCGTCACCCCATTTTCTTTAAGGTAACGGATGTTGCTGTCACCCTTTAAGAACCAGAGCAACTCATGGATGATTGATCGCAAGTGAAGTTTTTTGGTGGTGACAAGAGGAAAACCGTTCTGAAGATTAAAGCGCATTTGATAGCCGAATACGGAACGCGTGCCCGTGCCGGTTCGATCGCTTTTATCGACACCATGGAAGAAAACATGGCGCATCAAATCTTCATATTGATGTTCAACTAACATTTTTATAGCCCTCAATAAATATTTCTATTTATTGTACTGAAGTGTTATTTGAATATTTTTGTCTTCATTCCTACTTTTGTTTATTTGACTAAAAATAATTTTTTATTGTTTTTAGATAAAAAATTATCTATACTCAAAACATGAGCAATAAAAATTTACTTCCCTATTTCTCTGTGGCTGAATTGATTGCGAGGACTTTCCCGGATGCCGAAGTTGTCCTGCACGATCTTTCGCTGCCTCAACATTCCGTCATTTATGTCGCCAACGGTACAGTCACCGGGCGCAAAGTCGGCCAAACCTTTCATCATTTGATCGAAAAAGCGGTTTTCGCGGGCAACCCCGAGGACGGTGTCGTTGATAACTACACATTCGAAAAAGACGGCCGTCAGATCCGATCCTCTTCGCTTTTAATCCGAAACGAACAAAAAAAGCTGATCGGTGCCTTATGCATCAACATTGATACAACGCAAGCGTCTGCACTGCTCAATTTAGCTCAAGGACTGTTAACGGGACGGAGAGCCGATACAAACTCAGGCAGTAAAGCACTTCCCTATAGCTTGGGGCAGAGTTGTCCCGTTACTGATGAAAAAAGCAATGAAGAAAGCGTCCGACAGTTTGTCAACAACATGGTCGATTCGATGATTCGCGAACTTGAGCTCGAAGGCAAACACACCAAAGAAGACCGCCTGGAGTTGATTCGGTTTATGGACGAAAGGGGAGTGTTCCTCGTTAAAGGATCAATGGAATATGTGGCCGGTAAATTAGGGTTATCAAAAGTAACGTTATACGGCTATTTGGACAAAATTCACGGTAAACGCTGAAAAGGATGGCAAGATGAACTACATATGCACCTGTTGTGGCAAACGTACGCCGACGACCACCAAAGAACCCCGCTGCGAGTGCGGCGGTTTATTTGAACTAGACTACACACCACCAAAGTGGGATGAATCATTAATTGATAAAAGTGAGTGGAGTCAATTCCGTTATCGCCGCTTTATGGCTTTGGAAGATGATGCATGGAAGTCAGTGACAATGGGCGAAGGGATGACGCCGATTATTCGCTTTGACGATGACGTCATGCTCAAGATGGACTATTACATGCCGACTTTATCCTTTAAGGATCGGGGAGCGGCTACTTTGGTTTCGCATATGAAATCCATCGGTATCACCGACTGTGTGCAAGATTCAAGCGGCAACGCCGGTAATGCTGTTGCAGCCTATGCGGCCCGTGCAGGAATCGGCTGTGAGATTTTTGTTAAAGATGGAACAAGTCCCTCGAAAATCCGAATGATCAAATCGCACGGGGCTAAAGTTACCGAGGTCCCCGGTAGCCGAGATCACTGTGCTGATGTCTGTCGAGCTAAAGTTCGTGATGAGCATGTTTTCTATGCCAACCACGTTTTCAATCCCTTCTTCTACGAAGGGATGAAGGCTTACATTTACGAAACGTTTGAGCAGCTTGGACGAATTCCTGCCAATATCGTTGTTCCGGTTGGAAACGGAACCCTCTACATCGGTGTCGTTAAGGCACTCGAACACTTGTTGGCTTCGGGCGTTATCGATAAATTCCCGCAAATCATCGCGCTTCAGAGCGAAAAATGTGATCCGCTCTTTAGAGCCGTTGAAATGAAAGCTGAAGAGCCTATCGAAGTTGAAGTCGTCGACACGATGGCAGAAGGTATCGCTATTGGTAAACCTTCTCGTGGACACGAGCTTTTAGAAATGGCTTATAAACACAACATCCGCTTTGTGACCGCGCCTGAAGATAAAATTCTTGAGGCTCGTGCCAAATTGGCCTCCCGTGGTATTTACTGTGAACACACGACAGCGGCCAATTACGCGGCTTATTTGCATTACTGTGAACAGTACGGACCGACCCCTGATACGCTTATCACCATGTGTGGAGCGGGGATTAAATCGGACCACTAAAGACTGGTTATTGCACATTTTTGCTTTGCTAAAATAAGGCGAATTGCTTAAATGTGCATCCAAAAGCCCGTGTTGCTCTTTTCCCCTTATTTTTGAGTGAACACGGGCAGTAGTCTGTTTTTTCTAATGGATTAGGTTTTGTACAGACTGAAACCAAAGAACGTATAAGGAGAGGGTGTATTGCCTGAGTACAGGTTCTATACCAACTGACTATGAATCCGTTGATTTTCGGCGTATGGGACGGACGCTTTTACGATAACCGATCCACTTTTTCACCGGTGGCACCCGATGATCTGCCCCTGGAACAGTTCTCGCAGTTTAATCCCGGCAACCCCATCATGACCTTTGTTTGTGATCGAGGTTTCCTCGTGATGGATCGACGGGCCAATTTAGCTTTTTCGCTTTGGCGCTACTATCAGAGAGCAGTTCGCGAAACTTGCGGTAAATGCACGCCTTGCCGAGTGGGTGTCCTGGTTATTGCTGAAGCGCTTGAGAAAGCCGTAAAAGGTCATGCCTCGGAAGTCGACTGGGATTACGTCAAGTCCGTGGCGACTCAGATGAAAGAAACAAGTCTCTGCGGTATTGGTCAAACAACACCGGTAGCTTTGTTAGGCGCACTTGAATTTTGTCCTGAAGAATTGCTTCAAGCTCAAGCCGTGGCTGAAAACGTTTATGACTACTACACCGTCATGAGCGCCCCTTGTGTTGAAGCTTGTCCCGCTCACGTTGATGTTCCGCGCTACATTGATTACATCAAAGCCGGTGAACCGGAAATGAGTTCTGCGGTTCTACTTCGCCATTATCCGTTGGTTGGCAGCTGTGGCCGAGTCTGTGTCCGTTATTGTGAAAAAGCCTGTCGCCGTCAGTATCTGGACAGCCCGGTTGATATTAAAAACTTAAAGCGCTACGCGGCTGACGCCACCGGTCCTATGGAAAATCTCTTTCATCAGGCCCGCCGCGAAACCAATCCCATGAGCCCGAAAGTGGCTGTGATCGGTGCGGGTCCCGCCGGCATCAATTGTGCATACCACCTTTTACTGCAAGGCTATAAGGTTGATATCTTTGAAGCCAACAGTCATGCGGGCGGCATGGCTCAGGTGGGTATTCCGCAATACCGCTTGCCAAAAGGGCTGCTTGAGAGCGAAACCGATGTGATTGAAGAGTTGGGAGGACGTTATTTCTACCATCAGCGCCTGGGTTATGACTTCTCCATCGCCGATCTCTTCAAGCGCGGCTATAACGCCATTTTCCTTGGAGTCGGCTGCTCAAAAGGCATGTACCTTGGTCTCGACAACGAAGATACGAGCTTAACGGGTTACTTTAACGGTATTGATTTCCTGCAAAAAGTCGAGCGGGCGGTGACCGGCAATAAACCGTTCAAGTTAACCGGTGATGTGGTCGTGGTGGGCGGCGGTAACGTCGCCATGGACTGTGCCCGCTCCGCTGCTCGTCTTACCGATGGCAAAGTTCACGTCGTTTACCGTCGCACGGAAGAGGGAATGCCCGCAGACCACGAAGAAGTGGTTGCCGCTAAAGAAGAGGGGATTGTTTTCCACTTCCTGTCGGTTCAGAAAGAAATTTTGAACGAGGATGGAAAAGTCACCGGCCTAAAGATCGCCAAGATGCGTGAAGAGAAGGTTCCGGGTTCTAAGCGCGGCAAACTCATCGAAATTGAGGGTACCGACACGGTTTTGCCGTGTACCAATCTGATTGCTGCCATTGGTCAGCGCCTTGACCAAGAAGTTTTGTGCGATGACGACGGCATTATGTTTGATAAGCGTGGCAATATCTCCGTTTCAGAAGCTCTGGCTACGACTCGTCCGGGTGTTTTCGCGGGCGGTGACGCTGCAACAGGTCCCACGACTTTGATTGACGGTCTGGCCCAAGGGCAAATCGCCGCTCAATCGATTAACGAATACTTGACCCGAGGCTCGGTCGGATTTGTCGCCCGTCGTCGTATGGGAGAACTGATCAAGAAGGGGGATCTGATGAAAGAAAAAGATCCTCGGATTGATTTGTGTAAAGCCCCGCGTCATAAACTCTCGACTTTGAGTGCTCAAGACCGTAAGGGCAACTTTGAAGAAGTCGACCTTCCGATGACCGAAAATGAAGCCATCGAAGAAGCCAATCGCTGTATGCGTTGCTACCGTATTTATGGTGTGGTGACGCAGTTGCCGATTCCGGGTAACGTCACTCATATTCAAAACCAAGCGGTTTAAGGAGTCAGATATGGAAAATTTTGCTTGGTTTAACGGACAAAAAGTTGCTTTCACAGATGGTCAGACCATTTTGCAAGTGGCTAAGCAGGCCGATATTTTCATCCCGACACTTTGTGCGTTTATGCCTTTAAACCATACGCCCGGTACGTGCCGTATGTGTTTGGTTGAAGTGTTTGATGAAGGTGATGAAATTGGCCGCGTAGTAACAGCCTGCACAACACCGATCAAACAAGGACAAAGAATTTATACGCGCAATGAGCGTGTGCGCAAAATGCAGCAGCTGCAAATGCAGCTTCTCTTTGCCGACCACGATCAAGACTGTAAGAGTTGCTCAAGACACGGCAACTGCGAACTTCAGGACGTGGCCCTGTTTATCGGCATGCCCAATACGCCGAATCACTCAAACTATATTGCCAAACGTCCCTATGATGACTCGTCCATGGGCATCATCCGTGACGTCAATAAGTGCATCCGTTGCGGCCGCTGTGTTGAGGTGTGCCGGCAAGTGCAGGGAATCGGAGCCTTAACCATTGACAATTTCGGAACGATGGCGGGTGTGGCGATGACGGGGGCCAAACGCTGGGCTGACTCTACCAAGTGTGTCCAGTGCGGTCAATGTACGCTTGTTTGTCCGACCGGCGCTTTAAGTGAAAAAGACGAAACGGACCGAGTGCTTAATATGATCGATGATCCGGAAACGGTGACGATCGTTCAAATGGCACCGGCTGTTCGTGTGACGCTTGGCGAAGAATTCGGTCTGCCGCCCGGCGAAAACGTCGAAGAACTTATTGTCTACGGCCTAAAGCATATCGGTGTTGACTATGTCATGGACACAAACTTTGCCGCCGACGTTGTCATCATGGAAGAGGGCACGGAGTTGCTTCAACGCCTTAAGGCCAGAAAAGCTAATAAGGATGTTGCGCTGCCGATGTTTACGTCCTGCTGCCCGGGTTGGATCAACTACGTTGAAAAACACGCTCCGATGATTATGGAGTATTTGTCGACTACGCGTTCTCCTCAGGCTGTTTTCGGTGCGCTTGCTAAAGCTCTGCTGCCGCAGCGTCTGAATATTCCTCGTGAAAAGCTTCGCGTTATTTCCATCATGCCGTGTACGGCAAAGAAAGGCGAAGCACAACGTCCGACTTTGGCCCGCGAAGAAGGTCTTGATGTGGATGCTGTTTTAACGGTTCGAGAATTGGCAAAGCTTTTGCGTCGTTGCGGGATGCATTTAAAGAATTGCAAACCCATGAAGCACGATCAAAACCTCTTTACCGAATACTCCGGTGCAGGGGCTATTTTCGGTACAACCGGCGGGGTAATGGAAGCGGCGGTCAGAACTGTTTATGCGTTGACGCATAACGGCGAAACTTTAAATCCGATTGTCTTTGAACCGGCTCGTGGGTTAGATGGTGTAAAAGAGGCCGAAGTGGATCTGGGAGAGTTGGGCACGGTCAGGATCGCTATTGTTCATGGACTAGCCAGAACACAAGCGTTGCTCGATAAGATGAGCGCGTGTGAAGTTGTATATGACTTTGTTGAAGTGATGGCTTGCCCCGGTGGCTGTATCGCAGGCGGCGGCACCCCTCGCAAAAAGAATAACTATCAACTCAATACGCTTGAGCGCCAAAAGGGAATTTACCGCATTGACGATAAGGCAAGTGTGCGTGAATCGCACAAGAACCCCGAAATCGCTGCGCTATATCGTGAATCGTTAGGAGAACCGGGCTCTCATCTGGCCCATGAACTCTTACACTGCGAATATCGCTCAAAGAAGAGTGAAAAGAGCGCTTCGGATATTCGTAAACTCTGGCAAGTGTTAAGTTCTCGTTATACGGAACCGACTAAAAAGCGTTAAAATCACCTCCGAGTCTCAGGGCGGGGTGAAATTCCCCACCGGTGGTTACAGTCCACGAGCGCGGGACGGGTTTAAAACATCCGTCCCGGTCAGCAGAATCGGTGCAATTCCGATACCGACGGTTAAAGTCCGGAAGAAAGAGCAATAGCTTTCCTCACAGAGGGTATGAAGTCTTCATATCCTCTTTCTCCCTGATGCGAATTTTGAATTTCTTCACAATGAAAGGATACTTTTATGCATCAGTCTGAAAATCTTCTGGCGCAATATGGCGTTGACAGCTACACGCGCGTTAAGCGTGCGATTGCTGATCTGCGAGCCGGGCGCGGAGTCATGGTTGTCGATGACGAAAACCGTGAAAACGAAGGGGATTTGATTTTATCCACCGATTTTCTGACCGTTGAGCAAATGGCTCTGATGATTCGAGCCTGTTCGGGGATTGTTTGTGTTTGCTTGCGTGATGAGGACTGCAAGCGCCTGGAACTTCCCCAGATGGTTGAAAATAACACCAATACCCAGGGAACTGCTTTCTGCGTTTCCATTGAAGCTGCGCATGGCTGTACGACAGGCGTCAGCGCCAAGGATCGCGTCACCACGATTAAAGCGGCCGCTAATCCCAATGGAAAACCTGAAGATCTGTTGCGTCCGGGTCATGTTTATCCGCTTCGCGCTCGTCCCAACGGCGTGCTTGAGCGCCGTGGTCACACGGAAGCAACGGTTGATCTCATGCGCATTGCCGGACTTAATCCGGCCGGCGTTCTTTGCGAATTGATGAATCCTGATGGAACAATGGCGAAGTTGCCCCAAGTTTGTGAGTTTGCCAATTTGCACGGCTTGTGTGTGATCACCGTTGAAGATTTGGTTCGATACAGGCAAGCTTTTAACTGCTAATCGGTTCAAGTGGGTCGTCTTTAAAAGTCCGGGCGTTTGTTCCCGGACTTTTTTGTTTCGCAATCTAAGCGATAGTGCTCATAGCTACAGGTTAATGAGTATTCCCATTTCTCAAATGTTACGGGATAATGAGGCGGTAAATTTTTATGGAGTAAAAAAATATGAAACGTCGATCCCTCATTTCGTTGTGCCTTTGCGCGATTGCCGCCGGTGGTTTGTTGACGGCATGCTCCGATAAAGCAGTCGAAAACGGTGTTTTGAAAGTCGGTGCATCACCGGTGCCGCACGCAGATATTTTAAAAGCCGCCCAGCCGATGCTTGCTAAAGAGGGCGTAAAGCTCGAAATCATTGAATTTACCGATTATGTTCAGCCCAATATGGCTCTGGCTGATAAAGAGTTAGACGCGAACTTCTTCCAACACAAACCCTATCTCGATAATTTTGCTAAGGAAAGAAAGCTTCAGCTTGAATCTTTGGTGGCCGTTCATATTGAACCGATGGGCGTTTACTCCAAGAAAGTGAAAGAAATTAAAGAAGTGGCCGAAGCTGCCAAGGTGGCCATTCCAAATGATCCGACGAACGGCGGCCGTGCTTTGAAGATTTTGGCTGATGCCGGTTTCTTTACCTTAAAAGAGGGGGTTGGCGTTAATGGAACGCCCGCTGACATCGTTGACAATCCAAAGAAGATTCAAATTGTGGAAATGGAAGCCGCGGTGTTACCCCGCGCCTTAGACGATGTTGATTTTGCCGTTATTAATTCCAACTATGCTTTAGGCGTCAACCTCAATCCGATGAAGGACGCTCTTTTCATGGAAAGCAAAGATTCTCCCTACGCCAACATTGTGGCCATTCGTAGTGGTGACAAACGCGAAGACTTGCAAAAGCTTGCCAAGGCTTTGACTTCTCCTGAAATGCGTAAGTTCATTGAAGAGAAATATCAAGGTGCAGTCGTTCCAGCCTTCTAATTTAGGGAACGATAAATACAGAAAATCCGGCGCAAAGCCGGATTTTCTGCTTCTAGTGGGTTAAAAACTCACGTGATCGGGTTCTAATCCCGAAAAGCCCATTAGCGGCATATTATCCAAAGCTGCAATATCTTCAGCCGTTAAATCAAAGTCAAAGCTGTTGAGATTTTCTCTTTGATGCTCTGCCGTTAACGCCCTTGTAACCGGAATCACATCATGATGACGGCACCAACGAAGAATCAACTGGGCCACAGATCGGTCATAGTGGCTTGCCACCTCTTTAATGATCGGTTCATCCAAGAGTGTCCCGTGTCCCAGGGGGGACCAGGCTTGCACGGCAATACCGTTTTTCTTACAAAAAACTACGGCTGATTTTTGCGTGTAGCCCGGATGAAATTCCAGCTGGTTGACAGCCGGTTTGACATTGGCTCTGGCTAAAAAACTCACTAAGTGGTGCATCTGAAAGTTTGATAACCCGATTGTTTTAACCAGCCCCTCTTCGTAGAGTTTTTCAAAAGCGCGCCATGTACCGATATTGACACTTTGCCATGCGAGCGGATCACCCTTGGTAAAGGGCCAATGGATCAAATAGCAGTCAAGATAATCAAGCTTTAGGTTTCTGAGAGACTCTTCAAAGGCTCTCATCACAGAGTCGTAGGTGCGATTGGCCGCCCAACACTTTGAAGAAATGAAAAATTCTGACCGCTTCACGCCGCTTCTTTTTAAGGCTTCGCCCACGGAGGGTTCATTTTCATAAATAGCGGCCGTGTCAATATAGCGATAGCCCAATTGGATCGCACTTAAAATGGAGTCGACCAAGGCTTCGGAATCGGGGATTTGCCAGGTTCCAAGCCCAATGGAAGGAATTTTCACTCCATTATTGAGTTTAACCTTATCAAGTTTTGTCCTCATCTTATCCCCCGAATAGCTAACAATTTGATTTTAGTGGCGTTTGAAAAAATGCTTTTGCCTAAAGCTAAATGCAGAGGAATCTGACTCGAAAAAATGCCAAAGTATTGGATTTTGTCAAATTAATCTAGAATAAAGGGGTTGCAAAATTCAGAACTGTCATGACTCAAGACTTCGATTTCTTTCTGTTATTGTCCGCTTTGACACTTATTTTGGTCATTTGGTTGATGATACGTGCTGTGAAAGGCTCGACCAAAGAAAATAAGTCACCATCTTCTACAGTTAAAGAAGTTCCACAGAATAGCAATCGTCGAGTTGAACGCTTTACTGCAAGAACAAAAGAGTCCTCTAAGGCAGACATTGAAGAAAAGCAAAAGCAGCCGCCCAAAATTGCGACGCTTTATTTCACAACCCAAGATGATCAGCCGTTTGCAGTCATTCGATTAAGTACGATCGGCGCTCAAGTTTGGGGAAATGAATCCATTAAGCTCTCAATCTCCCTTACTCGTTTTATTGATCGGTTCCTTCCGAGAGATGAAGGAGAGTCTTTATTAATTCATCTCGTCTCGCCATTACCTTCTGATACGGCTTTGTACGCTCAAGCCTATGGCGAAGACGGGGAGTGTGTCGCAAAATCCCATCCGGTCGGTCTTACGCCAAATGACTTTCCTCACTATAAAAATATTGATAGTCATTCATTAAAGGATTGGATACGTCAAACACTCGTCACGACTTATCACACTATCTTTTTTACTCTTTCTGCGTCTGAAATGGCCTTTTTGTTGCGCGCTGAAAAAACTAAAAAGATTGATTATTCAGGACTAGAAGTTTCTAATTCCTTTAGTCAAGCCTTAGGCTTACTTTTTCTTTTACGCATTCACAATGAATCGGATAACCTGGTTCGTTCGAGCCTGCTAAATCAATATTTAGGCTTCATTGAATTGAGTCATTTTTCGTACTCAGCACGGCTTGAGTCCTTAGAGCACCTTGTCATTTCACAAATATTTGTCCAAACGCAAAAGTTGCCGTTTTTGCTTATTCAGACCCCTAAAGATTGTGGCAAATGTTATAAGGCCCTGAATTATTAGGATAAATCAAAGAATTACCCCCGTCTTTACAAAATTTCATACGTATAAATCCTAAAGTTGTTAGGGTTTCTACCTACTTTCGAATTTTACAATTTGATACTACATTGAAACCAAGAGATTGAAACCCCAAACGTTTCGGCTCGTTTAATACCGTGTGCAGAGTTGTGTTTCTGCGTTGTTACGGCGCTCAAAAACGACCGCTCGCGATAATAAATATAAATTTGGAAAGGAGAATGCAATGGCAAAATCTAAATCCGGTTCAATGGGTTTGGCAATGCAAATGCTCATTGGTCTTGTCCTAGGTGTGATCGTCGGTATGTTCTTGGACTCCCAGTTCGCCACTACCTACGTGAAACCCTTCGGCGACTTATTCATCCGCTTGATCCGTATGGTCGTTGTACCGTTGGTGTTCGCAACCTTGGTTGCCGGTGCCGCCGGTATTTCTGACGTGAGCAAACTGGGCCGCGTGGCTATCAAGACGTTGTTGATCTTCATGATCACGTCTGCGATTTCCGTGATTTTCGGTTTGATTATCGCCAACATCATCGACCCGGGCATCGGTCTTACGCTTTCAACCGAAGGCTTGAAGGCTGCTCAAGTGAAGGCTCCGAGCTTTGTTCAAACCTTACTTGACATCGTCCCGATTAACCCGATGGAAGCTTTCGCTAAGGGCTCCATCCTTCAGATCATCTTCTTTGCCATCATGTTCGGCTTCTGCTTGAACTTCATGGGTAAGAAAGGTCAAGCCGTTTATGAATTCTTCGACGTTGTCGGCAACGTGATGATTCATATGACGCAAGTTGTCATGCGTTACGCCCCGATCGGTGTGTTCGCTTTGATGGCTGTTGTCGTTTCTCAACACGGTTTGGCAGTTTTGCTCCCGTTGGGCAAGTTGATTCTGTCGTCCTTCATCGCTACGGCTTTGTTGATCATCGTGATCTACATCCCGATCGTGATCTTCATCATTCGTATTCCGGTCGGCCAATACTTCAAGGGCATCTTTGAACCGTGGTTGATCGCTTTCACGACCTGCTCGTCTGCCGCCGCTATGGCCGCCAACTTGGTTGCCGCTCGTCGCTTGGGTGCTACGAACTCGATTGCTTCCTTCGCAGTTCCGTTAGGCAACACCATTAACATGAACGGTACGGCAGTTTACATGGGCGTGTGCGCAGTGTTTGCAGCTCAAATCTATAACCTCCCGTTGTCTCTCGGTGACCAAGTTATCGTCGTTATCACGGGTGTGTTGGCTGCTGTTGGTACGGCTGGTGTGCCGGGCGCCGGTTTGATCATGTCGACCTTGGTCTTCACGCAAATCGGTATCCCGCTCGAAGTGATCGCTTTGATCGCCGGCGTCGACCGTATCCTTGACATGATCCGTACGTCTATCAACGTCGTTGGTGACTCCACCACCGCTTTGATGGTCTCCCGTATGGAAGGTGAATTAGGTTCCGAACCCTTCGAAGAAGAAGAGGAAACTAAATAACACCAATAGGTAGGTGACTACTGTAACGGCGAGGTGAATTCCTCGCCGTTTTTCTTCTTAATAAATATTTCCTCTCTTCTTAATTAATTCCATCTATTCCTTCCAGCTCGTACTTGAAAGAAAGTTACATATTTTTTACAATCGCGCTCGCTGTTGTTAAACAGTGAGAATTATTATCAATTGGAAAGGATCATCAAGATGGAATTTCTTGAATTTCTCCTTCTTTTTGTGGCTGTGATGCTCATCATCATGAAGCCGGAAAAGGAAAAACTCGCCTGGTGGCTGACAGTTGGCAGCTGGTTTGTGGTTGTCTTCATGTATGTCGGTCACGTCTCGACCGCCATTCTCGGTTCCCTTAACCTCTAATCGAACGAAAGGAATTTACGATCATGTCTATTTATGACCACACTCGTCCGATTAATGACGGTGACATCAAAAAAGCGAAGACTTTCTACGATATCGTTTGCTGGGGCGGTCTTTTGATCGTGTTGCTCCCGGTCGGTATCGCCAACATTATCTTAGGTTATATGATGGGCGACAGTCCCTGCACTTTGTGCTGGGGTCAGCGTCAACAAATGGCCTATATCGGTGTCGTCGCGCTCTTTATGGTGCGCTATGGCTTCAAGCCCAAATACCTCGCCACGATGCTCGTGATGGCCGCCTGCGGTTTATATTCGAGCTTCCGTCACTTGGGCAATCACGCCATGCGTGACGTTGGCCAAGGATTCGGTTTGGATGTCTTTGGCATTCACACTCAAATGTGGGCCGAAATTGTTTTCTGGTGCGTGGTGATGCTTTTTGGCCTGGCTTGCTTCCTGGCTCCTCGCGTTGATGCGCTCTTGGCTGAAATGAAGGGGAAGCCCTGGCGTCCTCTCACAAAGTTCTACAAAATCGCCTTCGGTGTCGTCGCCTTCATTGTAGCCTCCAACACCTTCCAAGCTCTTTGGTCCACCGGTGTTCCTCCCAACTGGGGTCAGGGTGATCCGGTTCGCTTCTCTTTTAATCCCAAGTATGTCACGTGGTCTGATGCCAGCTGGCACGGCATGTGGTCAGGGATTAATTTCTTAGGCCGTCGGGACGTCAAGGATCCTGATTTCGCCTACGCCCCGAACGCTGAAAAACTAGGTATCAAGTTTGACAATAATTCTGCCAATAGCCCCGTTGTCTTGAACGGTCAGTTAAAAACGGTGCAAACACGAGCCATCAATGGCATTGATAAACCCATTAACATGATCAGTGAAGTGCGCGGTCAATATTTCGTCGCCTCCAAGTACGATTTCTGGGTTTTGGATGACTCTTTGAATCCGGTTGTGAGCGCCGCGATTGACCCCTGGTTCTCCGCCAACGTTTTGGATATCGTCGGTATCACTCCGTATCAGGAAGACGCATTCGTCATCATGGGTATGAACAAGTCGCTTTTGCGCGCTCGATTAAATCCCAAGGCTGATGATGTCAAGGGTTGGGCGAACTTCACAGCAGGTCGCACACAAGTTGAAGCCGTGGGTGGCTTGGGCCGCGCCCGTATTGATACGGAACGTGCGAAGTACTCTTACATCCATTCAACCGCCACAGACGGTCGCTATATCTTCACAGCTTCTTTACCTGATAATAAGAATAAGAAGACCTTTGTAATTTCCAAGGCTTTGATGGCTGACTGGATGCTTTCCGGTGAATTTGTGCCTGCTGCTGATCTGAAAGACGGTCGCACTTTGGGTGAACTCTATGTCACCGGCATGGTTTATGAGGATGGCAAGCTTTACGCTGTATCGAAGAACTTCAACACGTTGATCGTGATTGATATTGATTCTGAAGAAGTGACGGCCGCCTATGGTCTGCCTTCGGACTTGACCGATATCCGCGGTCTTGTGAAGAAGGGTAACGAATTTGAAGTCGTTGATCACAATAAGATCGTGACACTCACGTTTCAATAGTTATCCTACTTGTTAATAGAGCAGGGCAGGAGACCGGTTGTGGTCTCCTGCTTTTTTTGAGGAAATATTTTTAGTAATTTTTCATTAACAGCCTTCCATTTTTGTATCACAAGGCTTGTCAACCTCATGACTTAAATGTAGATAGTGACTACTGCAGAGGCAATTTCAGTTTAACGTTTGGTTGATGATATTGATTTTTAATAGGGATAGTTATTTTTCAAGTGATTTTTTGATTTCGTTTAAATAATTTTCCACTCTATCTAATTCTTCCCGTCGGCGTTGAGCTTCGGCCAAATATTCATTGACACGGTCAAGCAACCATGGCGTACCCAATGAGGGGTTGTCCTTGAATTGCAAGAATCTTTCTATGCATTCAAGTTTCATTCCGTTGGTACGACAATCCATAATAAATCGCAGCCGTTTAACATCTTTGTCTGTATAGGCACGTTGACCATTCATGCTTCTGGCAATATTCGGCAACACGCCTTTTTGTTCATAAAAACGAATGGTTCCGATAGGGCAACCAGTCAATTTAGAAAGCTCTCCAATTTTCATTTCTATTTCCTTGAATCTACAGTAGCTGTAGATTTTATTCTTTCCTAATCTTTTATGAAAAGGAGAGATTGGAATGCTTTTTCAACAAATTCGCAGCGCTACCTCTATTGTCTCTTTTGGAGGAAAACGCTTTCTAATTGATCCGATGTTAGCCCCTGCCAACACCTATCCGATTGTTCCGGATGCACCGGTTTGCGGTCGAGGCAACCCAACCATTGAATTACCATGCCGCCCGGAGGATCTTTTTGATGTAGACGCTTATATCGTGACACACTGGCACTTTGACCATTTCGATGAAGTCGCAATGAGAATTCTGCCGAAGGATATTCCGCTTTTTGCAAAAAATGAGAAAGAGGCACAGGCCAGTCGAGAAGTCGGCTTTACAGACGTTCGGGTTTTAAAGGAAGAAGGGATTGAATTCGAGGGAATAAGCCTCTACAAGACACCTTGTGATCACGGTTCAGGGGATTTGGTTACTGAACATTTCTACCAACTTGTTCAATTAACCGATGAAGCGTGCGGTCTTATCTTTAAATGCAAAAATGAGCCCAAGACATTCTATTTAGCGGGTGACACCATTTATTACCAAGGTGTAGTTAATACGATTAATCGCTTTAATCCGAACGTCATAGCTGTCAATGCGGCTGGAGCCCAAGCTCCGAAAGGTCATGCGTTAATCATGAACGAATATGATGTATGGGCATTAATGAGCGACTTTCCACAATTGGAGGTAATCGCAACCCATGTTGAGGGTGTTTCTCACGCAACAGTTAATCGAAAATTGTTAGCGGATTTTGCCAAAAATAAAGGACTGTCTAAGTTATTTATTCCACAAGACCTTGAAACCTTAGAGTTCTGAAAATAATCTTTAAGTCCGTTTGATTTATAGTCAGATGGACTTATTTAGATATTAAAATAATATCGAAATAATATCAAACAACAATTATTTATTAGATATTCAATTAAATCCCTGTAAAGATTACAAGGTTTATGTTAGAGTTCGGACTGTTTAATTTACTCATCGATTAAGCACCATGCGTATTGGAGAACTGTCCAAATTATCCGGCGTGGCCGTGGAGACCATTCGTTTTTACGAAAACGAGGGACTTATCCCCAAAGCGGCCCGCTCGATGAACAATTACCGTTCTTACACGGAAAGCCACCTCAAGCGTCTGCAGTTTATTCGTCACTGCCGAAGCCTAGACATGAGCCTGGAAGACATCAAACTCTTAAGTGATGTCGGCGCCAGGCGCAATGAAGAGGCCTGCAAAGTGCAGGAAATTATTTCTCGCCACATGAAAAAGATTGATGAACAAATCAATGCGTTGAAAGAATTGCGCCAACATTTGGGGCTATTGTCGCTGTGCTGTCATGGCAATCACGCCAATGGCGAACCCTGCGGCATTATTGAAGGTCTCAATAGTGGTGCTTGCTGCCACAATTGTGAAAACCTTAAAGTTAAACGAACAGTCAAGAAAACGGACTTATCGAAACACACGAATCTCTAATTCATCATGCTCAGCCAATTTTTCACCTTTGAAGTCTTAATGGTTCTCGGAATTTTAGGCATTCTGACCGCTTGTCCAACCTATTTTATTTACGCGATCGCGCGCACCAAGCCTTCCGCGCGACCCATTCCATACTTTCCGCATGGCGTGCACGGCTGGCTCCTGGTCTTTGTGGCCACGGTTATTCTTTCCATCATTCTGACAGCCATTGACGCCATCAACGCGGTCAATGTCATGAACCAAGCGGGTGCCCTCAATTGGGCGGTTCTTTCTCCCTCTATTGTGATTATCGGTCTGTACATTTACTGTCTATGGCTGATTGCCCGTAAGCGTGAAGCCTACGTTGTCAAGCAAACCATTGTGATTTTGTGGGTAGTGGGACCGATCTCTCTGATGTTTTTGACTTTGCTTTTCGGCGCTTCGGTTGATAATGCCACGGTGGTTCGCTCCTGCCTATACGCCGCACTTTGGACACTTTATTTTTTATTTTCCAAGCGGGTGGCCTGTACTTATGGAACCAAGGCTGTAGACTCTTATGTGCACTTAGCCATTGAAATGGCCGACGCTCAAAAAGCACAGAAAGAACGGGAAGAAAAGGCTAAAAAAGCTAAAAAACAATAGCCGTTCACCTGACAAAAAGCCTTCCGACTTAAATTTTAGGCGGAAGGCTTTTTTCTACATATTGGCTTTAGAAGCCGTATTCGTCACGATTACGTTCAATCGCTTCTTTCTTGGATTCCTCATCCGTGTAGAAACCCAAACGATGATATTCCTGCTTAGGAGCATCCAAATAACCAACACAACGGAAGGTATAAGTCACCTTGGCGCCATTGCCGGTTTGATGCCCTGAACGAGAAATGGCCTGCAGAGGCTGCATGCCCTGATTTCTTTCACCGCAAAAGTCAATGGCTTCTTGGCGAGCGTTGTCGCGGACAATCACTTCTTGTTCAACCCACGGTTGTTGCAGTTGAAGCTCAAAAGTCGAGGAGTCTAATTGCTTCATGCTGCGCTCCGGAATAAATTTTTCGGATGAAGCGCAACCAGCAAGCAGGCTAACGGTCAAAGCTGAAGCAATCAAGGTCAATGTACGCATACCAATTCCTTATTTTTCAAACGAGGATATTGTACCGAGAATTAAAGTGACGAAGCGGCAACGATCGGGTAAGAAGTTGTTTCAACCGAGAGTGTACCGTCAGATACAAAAAGCATGTCCTGGCACGCTCCGCCGATTTTGATTAGCACATCACCGTGGCGAATACTTTCCTTCATTGAGGGTGCTTTTTGGCTTAAAAAAGCAATGGGAAGCCATCCGTTTGAAGATTCTATGGCAAGCTCAACGTGCTTGCGAGCCGTGTCTCGATAAAAGAATAGCGGTGCGCGAACGCCTTTGGCCGCATAGTTTTTGATGATTTCAGCAGCCGTAAAACCGGCAAGCACGCCGTAATAGTTGGCGTGCGCATAGAGCTCTTCACCTGAAGAGCAACCTAAAAGAAAGGTCAAAAGGCCGCTATCGGCATAGGTCAATTTGGATCGTTTCACTTGCCGACGCTCTTTGAGTTTCATTGAGGGGACTTCTAAAAGCACACCGCAATCGAGCAAAAAATCCGTCCAATAGATAGCCGTGGCATAACTGATCCCGGCTTCTTTTGCGTATTTGGAATGATTGAGCTCTTGCATATTGTGCTCGGCCAACACCTTCATGTAGCGGAAAAAGAGAGCGTCTTTATAGGCATGAAGGACATCTCGGACATGATTGGCAAAAAAATCAGCCAGCCAAGACTCATAAAAAGAGGAGGTTGATTGAGCCAAATCGCTGCGAGGTAAAAAACCGTTTCGAATCACATCAAAAAAGCCGGGTTGCGGATAGCTGATGCGAAGCGCAATCGCTTCGTTTCCCCAAAGACACGGTTCTTTTTGAGCGTACTCTCTTTGTGAGAAAGGCAACACACGGTGGCACTTTAAGCCACCGTATTCAATCAACAGATTTTTCTTTTCTATCGGCAAATACCCGACAAACACGATTTGTGAAGAATCGTCGGTTGGCAAATAGTCCGTCAATTCAGGCGCCTTTTCGATTCCATCGACAATCAATCGTTTGCCATAAACCGAGAAAAAATCCGCCGGCTGGGTTCGAGCGAGATTTCTTGGGTAAATATCATTGAGATCCACATAGGCCAGATCGCTGAAAACCGCTTTGACCAATGAGGTCTTGCCGACACCGGGCATTCCGCTGATAAGAAACAGACTATGACTTTCACGTTCCCTTTTCAAAACTTCGGTTAACGATCGGACAATATGGGCTGCAATAGGCATTTTTAACATTCGGTAAAAATTGAAATTATATTTTTATTTTAACAAATGTTCCTGAGCCGTTGACGAAATAAACTTCTCACTCGCATAATGGACAAATAAATAATGAGCGGAGATTAACGATGTCAAACTCAATAAAACTCGCGGCGCTTACCAATCATTCGGCGATCTGTCCGGAAATCGGTCTTTTTAATACACGCTGGGCTGAATTCGTACGGCAATACCACCAAACAATCCCCGGTTATAGTCAGACACCGCTCAGGGCACTTAAGCAATTCAGTCAATCGTTTGATGTCGGAAATGTTTTTGTCAAGGACGAAAGTTTTCGTTTTGGCCTCAATGCCTTTAAAGCGTTAGGCAGCTCCTATTGCATGGCAACACTTTTAGCAGAGCGTCTCGGGTTGCCACTTGGTCAAATGACTTACGAGAAAATGACCACACCGGATGTCAAAAAGCGGCTCGGCACATTAACCTTTGTGACTGCCACCGATGGCAATCATGGCAGGGGAGTGGCATGGAGTGCAAAGACCTTGGGCCACAAAAGTATTGTTCTGATGCCCAAGGGCACCGCCGCAGAGCGCTTGGAGAATATTAAAAAACTTGGAGCAAACGCCTCCATCACAGAATATGAATACGATGACACGGTCAAAATGGCCGCTAATGTGGCTCGCCAGACGGGCGGTGTGTTGGTTCAAGATACTGCATGGGATGGCTATGAAGATATCCCCACCCGCATCATGCAAGGTTACTTGACTTTGGGGCTTGAAATCGTCGAGCAACTAAAGGGCATTACTCCGACGCACATTTTCCTTCAAGCCGGTGTCGGATCTATGGCTGCGGCCGTTGCAGCTTTCTTTGCCAACATCTACGGTGAAAATCGTCCGATTATCACCATTGTGGAACCTCATGGCGCTGATTGCCTTTATCGAACGGCCTGTGCCGATGACGGGGAAATCCATGCCTACGAGGGCGAGTTGCAGTCTATTATGGCCGGACTTTGCTGCGGCATTCCCTGCACCGTAGCCTGGCGACTGCTCAAGCACTGTGCGGATTTCTTTGTTTCGATGCCCGATTCGGTGGCCGCGAATGGAATGCGGATATTAGGGGCACCGTTAGGGGATGATCCCCGGATTATTTCCGGTGAAAGCGGGGCCTCAACCTTTGGTTTGGTGTCTGAAATTCTTCGCAAACCGGAAAATCGTTTTATTAAAGACGCCTTAGGGATTGATGCTCAATCCAATATCGTTTGCATTTCCACCGAAGGCGACACGGATCGGACCAATTACCGTCGAATTGTTTGGGACGGCGCGTACTGTTCGAACTAAGATGAAAAAATCCCCGTTTCATCAAAATGAAGCGGGGATCGAATTTAAAAATTCAGAAAAAAGAATCAGAGCACGCGTTTTAAGAACGCACGTGTACGGGCTTCTTTCGGATTAACCAAAACTTCCTCAGGCGAGCCTTGCTCGACAATGACGCCACCGTCCATGAAAATGACGCGATCGGCCACTTCACGGGCAAAAGTGATTTCGTGAGTGACAACGATCATCGTCATGCCGTCATCGGCAAGGCTTTTCATAACGGCCAACACTTCACCTACCAATTCAGGATCGAGGGCTGAAGTCGGTTCGTCAAATAAAATCACCTTCGGATCCATGGCTAACGTTCGGGCAATGGCCACGCGCTGTTGCTGACCGCCTGACAAGCGAACCGGGTATTGATCGGCTTTATCTGCCAAACCCACACGCTCCAATGTTTCAAGCGCGCGTTTTTGAGCGGCTTCTTTCGATTTGCCGTTCACCACCATTTGGCCCAACATCACATTTTCAATGACGGTCTTGTGCGGCCAGAGGTTAAAGCGCTGAAAGACCATCCCTAAATGTTCACGGACCTTATTGATATTGATTTTGCGGTCGGTAATCTCTTGACCAGCCACTTTAATGGATCCCGAATCCGCATCTTCTAGGGCGTTAATGCAGCGAAGCATCGTGGACTTGCCGGAGCCTGACGGTCCCAATACAACCACTTTTTCCCCACGACGAACCGTAAGATCGATGCCTTTGAGTACTTCGAGCGGTCCGTAATTTTTATGTAAATCGCGAATCTCAACAACCACTTCATCACTCATTTGTCATCTCCTTTACCCAAACGCTTTTCCATTTCACGGATGAGATAGGCCAAGCCCAATGTCATCACCCAGTACATCAAAGAAATGGTGAGATACGGTTCCCAGTAACGTGCCGAAGCACCGGCAACGGTACGGGCTGCGTAGGCCAATTCTGTCAAACCGATGGCAGAAACGAGCGATGAGTCCTTCAAAATGGCAATGGCGTTATTACCTAAAGCGGGCAGCATGCGACGGAAGGCCTGCGGCAAGATGATGTGACGCATTGTTTGCCACCAGGTCATACCGATGGATCGCGCGGCTTCCGTTTGACCTTTGTCGAGCGACTGAATACCGGCACGGAAAACCTCACTCATGTAGGCGCCGGCATTTAAGGTAATCGCAAAAAAGCCTGCGATAAAAGCACCATAGTCACTGCGAAGCTCACGAGCAAGTGCTCCGTCAATGATGAGGCCGTCGACCGGATGAATAAAGATCGGTAAAACGGCGAAATACATCAAGAAAATCTGAACGAAAAGGGGAGTGCCGCGGAAAAAGCTCACCCAAATGGTCACAGGCCAACGAACGCCGTAATAAAGAATTGTCTTCCAGGGATCATGCCGGGCACTGGCCATACGGGCCATGCCGAGAATCATCCCGAGAATAATGCCGAAAAACACACATCCGATGGTGAGTTCAATTGTGATCTCTGCGCCTTCAACGAACAGCGGCCAGTACTCAGCCAATACGTCTAAACGAAAACCACCCATTTATTCTTACCTCTTTTATCCGAAAAACCCGACAACGCTTTTATAAACGCTGTCGGGAACTTTTCTTTAACGTTTTTATGAATTACTTAATCGGCAATTGAGGAACGGGGGTGTTTTCACCGAACCACTTCTTGTAAACCTTGGCATAGGCACCCGATTCAATCGTCTTCTTCAAACCGGCGTTGATTTGATCGAGCAATTCTTTGTTGCCCTTACGGACGGCAATACCGAAGTATTGATCTTCAAAGCTCGGATCACGAGTCATATTGAATTGCTTATCCGGGTTTTGAGCAGCGTAGTAGGCAAAGACACCGACGTCACCGATCGCGGCGTCAACACCACCGGCGGAGAGTTCTTCCAAAGCCAACGGCGTATTGTCAAAGCGCTTAATGTTCTTGCTGGCTTTACCGAAAACCTTGGTGGCTGCAATGTCGCCTGCGGAATTAGCCACCACGGACACGTTCTTGCCCTTCAAATCGTTGATCGAATTGATCTTCAAATTCTTTTGCGTCAGAATCAACTGGTGAGCGGCAAAATAGGGCAGCGAGAAATCAACCGCTTCCTGACGTTGGGGCGTAATCGTGATGCCGCTCATAATCATGTCACGGTCGCCATTTTTGACGGATTCAAAAATGACGCCAAAGAGCGTGTTAATGAATTCCACCTTAAAGCCCTGAGCTTTAGCGATTTCTTTCATCAAGTCAATATCAAAACCCACAATTTCTTTGTTAGGGGTTTGGAATTCAAACGGGCGGTACGTTGCGCCGGTTCCCACCGTGTAAGTCGGAACTTCTTTAGCGGAAGTGGTTTGGTCGGCCATCGCACCACAAGAAAAACCAGCGCAGGCAAGAGCAATTGAAGCAGAAACGATTAAGTGTTTAAAGGACATGTTGAACTCCGGTATCCAGTGTTTTTATTTATTGGGGAAAATTGCTTTTCCTTTTTCGTTAAATTATGGTGATTTTCCTTTCACAGACAAGAAGAATTTTTTCAAAGAGATCAAAAAGTTAAGCACTCTTACTTAGACTAAAAAATGAAAACAAAAGACAACTTTTTGTCGACATTTTTGATGATTTTGGCGGTAAAACAAAAAGCTTAAAAAAATGAATAAGTTAAGAGAAAGCGAGTAATGACTGGTTTCTAATAATCGACAAATGTAGGACTTAAATCAGAAAAATCTTGTCGTGTTAAAAGTGAAATTCACGCTTGATAAAAGTGGAGTAGACTGCAAGCGTTTTTTCTAACAAGTTCGGCTCGATTAATGACTTCCAACGACTCACAAAATAAAGGATTGACACTTGGGATTTTGAGCGCCCTCGGTGCCTATTGCATTTGGGGGATGATTGCGCTTTATTGGAAGTTACTGACTGAGGCCGATGATGTAGAAATTCTTGCCCACCGTATTGTTTGGTCTTTAGTATTTGTGATCGCTCTTCTGATCGTAAAACATCAGTTGGGATCAACGCTTCGTTTATTAAAAAATCTATTCACCGCCCCTAAAGAAAATCACACATTGCTTTTGGTGTTGGCCACTGTTTTTGCTTCCGCCAATTGGTTGGTCAATATTGTTGGCGTCACGGCCGAACGGGTAGTGGAATTAAGCTTAGGCACCTTTCTTACCCCATTGGCGACCATGGCAATCGGTGTTGTGGTGTTTTCCGAAAAGATTTCAAAACTCAGAATGGCCGCCATTGCTCTTGCCGCAATCGGCGTTGCGGTTTTAATTACCGGTCTTGATCGCTTTCCCTGGATTGCTATCTTGGTGTCTTCTACTTGGGCGACCTACGGAGCTTTAAAGAAAAAGATTGTGATTGAGCCGCTTAAAAGTGTCGCGATTGAACACATTCTGATGGTCGGTCCTGCTTTGGCTTACCTTTTAAGTTCTCAAGGCTATTACCTAACGCATTTTGCAGAGGGGTTTAACGGGCATCTCAGCTGGGCTCTAATGGGCACGGGGATTGTCACCTCGGTCCCTATGATTTTCTTTTCCTTTGCCGCCCAAAGACTGCCCATGACTGTTTTAGGCATCATTCAGTTTTTAAGTCCGGTCTTAACGTTCCTGCTCGGGCTCTTTGTCTTCAAAGAACAGGTGACAACGGCTGAGTTCGTTGCTCTAGGCTGTATTCTCTGTGCGGTAGGTCTCTATATTCTAGGCAATCGCCGTACGCGGGCGACTTAAAACGTTCTATGCACCTCCATGCAACCCAAGATATAGTCGATCAAGTTGTCCAAGAGCCTCAGCTCGTTATTTTTCTGACAGCAATGACTCATGTATTTGAGCTTGCGAAACATTGATCTACTCAGATCATTTCACGGTCTTTTAGCCAAGCTTTTATATCAGCTAGCACCTGAATTCATAACCAACGACCGCTATGCGACGACCCACGTTCACGTTTTCAGTATTGCGTTTATATTCAAACCTTACATCACAATCTTGAGATTTCTCCTGTTTTTTCTAAATACTCGTGCTTGATGTAGGTGTTTTCCCACCTTGTATCTAAGTAAAACTTCTTACACAATATCTACCGACCAGAGTTTACTCTGCACGTCATTTCGAAAATTGAGGAGTTTTAAAATGAAAAAGACCTTGCTTGCGGCCGCCCTGGCCTTATCTCTCGCAGGCAGCGCCCTTGCCGCTCAATTACCTAACGTTGCCATTTTGGCTACAGGCGGCACGATTGCCGGTACCGCTGGTTCCAGCACCCAGGTGACTGGATACAAGGCCGGTGACCTTGCCATTCAAACCTTGATTGATGCCGTTCCCGCCATCAAAGACTTTGCCAATGTCTCCGGCGAACAAATCGTCAAGATCAGCTCCAATAACATGACCGATGACGTGCTCTTGAAGCTCGCCAAGCGTTGCAACGAATTGTTGGCTGATCCGAAGATTGCCGGTATTGTGATTACGCACGGCACCGATACGCTTGAAGAAACCGCCTACTTCTTGAACCTCACGGTTAAGAGCAAGAAACCTGTGGTGCTCGTGGGCTCCATGCGTCCCGCTACGGCCATCTCCGCTGACGGCCCGATGAATCTTTTAAATGCCGTGAAGCTTGCTGCTGACCCGAATGCACAAGACCGCGGTGTTTTGATTGCCTTAAACGACCAAATTAATGCTGCACGTGAAGGCACGAAGACCAATACAACTAACGTGGATACCTTCCAGGCTCCGACCTTGGGTCTTTTAGGTTACGTTGCCGGCGGTCAAAACTATTTCTTGCGTGACACAACGATGAAGCACACGCACGAAACAGAATTCGATGTAAGCAAGCTCGATAAGCTTCCGCGTGTTGACATTGTTTACTCTCACGCCAATGATGACTCCGTCTTAGTGGACGCTGCTGTTAAGGCCGGTGCCAAGGGCATCATCTCCGCCGGTTCCGGTAACGGCTCCATCCATAAGGACACGGAAGTGGGCTTGGCTAACGCTGTGAAGAAGGGTGTTGTGGTTGTGCGCTCCAGCCGTACTGGCAGTGGCATCGTCACCCCCACGGGTCCCGATGACAAGTACACCAAGGCTGGTTTCTTAAACGGCTACTCCTTGAATCCGCAAAAGGCTCGTTTGCTCTTGCAATTGGCTTTGACGAAGACGGATGATCCAAAGAAGATTCAAGAAATGTTCACAAAATATTAATGAACAACTTGAATAGTCTCTGACTATTTACAGTCAAAAGCTCCGAAGTTAAGAAAATTTCGGAGCTTTTTTAAATTAAATTATTACTTTAAAAGATCGGCTTTTAGCCCAGAATCAATGGGTTTGTCGCCCAGCCAGATTTTTAAAACAGCTTGATAAAGTTTAAGACCGCCGATTTTTTCACCGATCAACTTTCCGTTCACACTGACGCTCGTTGCATGCTTATCAGTGAAATCAAAATCCACTTGGTCGCCTTTTTTAACATCACCGATCAGATTCATCACTGCAATCAAAGACTGCAGTTCCGTTTTAAGTTCTTCTCTTTCTTTTTCTCTCGTATTGTCGTTAATACCGTCTTTGAACGCATCAACAAAGTCGGCCGCATCCACATCGCGTTCCAACACCAAGCGGACACTCTTCGGTCCCTTCATGGTAATCACTGTATTCGCATCATTGGACTTTTGACTCAAATAAAGGCCAGCAGAATAAACATCAACAAAAAAGATCTCGCGCAGACCGGCGCCGTTTAAAACGAGTTCCGTACCTTCTTTTGTTAATTTTTCCGCAAATTGGCTGGAGCCCACTTGAACGGCGGCCATAGCAGAACCTGCCATCAAACAACAAGAAATCGAAATTAAAAGCTTTTTCATGATCGAATTGAAATGAGTTGATACAAAGTCGTGATTTTAGACATGTTTTAACTCAAAAGGACTGTCCTAAAATCGCAAAAAAGGGGAGGGTTATGTCATGGTTCTTTCTTCAGTACATGCGACCGATCATACCAAGCGTTATACAACCGGGGAAGAAATTGCCAATGCCGTGACGCATGGTGTTGCGGCTTTAATGAGCATTGCCGGTTTAGCGATTTTAGTCGGCTTTGCTGTTGCCTACTCGGGCTCACCAACGGTCATTACCGCAGTCAGCGTATTTGGCGCAAGCATGATTTTTCTGTATGTCGCCTCAACGCTTTATCACGCTATTCCTAATCCCAAAGCCAAACAAATCCTGCAGCGGCTTGATCATTCAATGATTTATGTCTTAATCGCCGGCAGCTACACACCGTTTTGTTTGGTCACACTTGAAGGTGTAACGGGAATTGCTCTATGTATTGCTGTCTGGGCCATTGCAATCGCCGGTATCGCCTTACAGGGCCTGCTAATTAAAAAAAGTAAATGGCTCAATTCGCTTTTGTATCTTGCGATGGGCTGGCTGGTTATTCTGGTCATTGAACCACTGATTGAAAATCTCGCAAACGGGGGATTGTGGTTATTGACCGCTGGTGGTTTGTCGTACAGTCTGGGCGTGATCTTTTACATCTGGAAAGCGATTCCTTATAGCCACGCAATCTGGCACGTTTTTGTTTTTGCAGGAACCGTACTTCAGTTTCTCGCAGTACTGCTGTACGTCATTCCTGTGTTTCACTAATTGAAAATAATTCGGCCCGCCATTGCGGGCCTTGATTTTATTGGACGGGATGAATTGGAATTACTCTTTGGTTCGTGCTTCCGAAATATTGTCCTTGTTCTTTCACCTTGAGTTTTTCAACATAAGGACCATCGACCAAGGTGTCAATGTAGCGCATAATCTCATGGGCTTTAAAGTGTTCATATTTGCGTCCAGTCCAAACCCAAATAGTCTTATCCGGACAGGCTTCGCGAACTCGTTTGCACAATTCTGTGACAGGACCAATATTCTGTTCTTCAAACGGATCGCCGCCCAAAACACTCAAACCCGACATATAAGGGCGCTTAAGTAACTCAATGATGCGCTCAATAGTTTGCTTATTGAAATCATCACCGGCTTCAAAGTCCCAAGACTCAGGGTTAAAGCAACCCTTGCAGTGCAATGTGCAGCCCGAGACAAAAAGCGAAACTCGAACACCGGGACCATTGGTCGTATCAAATTCACGTAATTGAGCGTACCTCATGGATAAGCCTCATTACATCGACACACGACGTTTGATTTCGGCCATCTTGCCATCATTCATGCGCGATTGACCGTTTACATTGCTGTAACCCAAGTAACCGCAGACACGACTAATGACAGACAAATTGTCACTGCCACAGTGCGGGCACTTAAACATAACGTTTGTCGAGTGCTTGCCGCAGTTGTTGCAGTAGGCCGCATCGAAATTAACGCCTTGATAGAAGCCCATTTCCATGCCGCGTTCAATGATCGCCTTGTCGGCCTCATAGTTTTCCGGGTTCGTCAAGCGAACATATTGAATGTGACCGCCTTCACACAAATGGAAGCACTTGAATTCATGGTCTTGTTTTTCAAACGGAGAAATATCTTCCGTAACATTCAAGTGGAACGAATTCGTGAAGTATTCGGTACTGTAGTGTTCAGCCGTTGCAAATTCATTGACCAAGCCCATTTCCTTGCAGTAGTCGTCGTACTGACGAGCCTGCGTAGCACAAAGGCTCTCAGCGGGCGTACCGTAAATAGCATAGAGGTAATGATCTTCTGCCTTGAATTCATTCAGTTTTTGTTGCAAGTAACGCAACACTTGAACAGCAAACGCAGAATTGTCTTCAATCATTCGCTTGCCCGTCCAGAGATAAGTTGCATCATCCAATGCGGTGATACCGAAACTGGCCGTCATGTAATCGACCAAGTCACCGACACGGTCATCGGGATCCTTCGTACCCTTGTAGAAGCCGCCTTGCGTAAAGGCCAAGGGGTTGGAAGAGCAACGTTGGTTGCGAATCACATCGTAGCGCTTCTTTAAGAAGTCACGAATCACCTGCAGGCGATCGTCGAGCAAATCCCAGAACTTTTCACGCCAATCCAAGGGATGCTCGGTCATGGCCACCTTGATCATCAAGGGGATGTTCAAGCTCACAGCACCGATATTGCAGCGGCCGATTGTGACATATTTGCCGGTTTCCGGATCCTTCCACGGAGAGAGGTAAGCGCGGCAACCCATGGGGCTCGTGATGACGCCTTCTTCTTTGAAAAGACGGGAGACCGTGCCGTACTCACTTGAAATGCTAAGGTAGTCCGGATACATGCAGGTTGAGGAAGTCTTAACGGCTTCGTCGAAAAGCTGCGCGCTGTGCAAATCACCGTGCACTTGCTTCTTATCGTAAAGATAAACCAACTTCGGAAAGACCACGGGCTTGTGGTCGGGACCGTGGCCGTTTCTGCGCACACGCAGCATAACGGAATTGATGAGACACAAGAGGCGCTTGTCATCCTCGGGCAAAGAGACATCCCATTGACCGAAAGAAATCGTGGTGAAAGCAAAGTCGCCTCGGCTACAAGGCACCGTGTTTAACTTCAATTCGAGAGACTGGAAGCCTTGCTCCAACTCGCGAAGCAAAATCTTATCGGCGTATTGACGGGCAACGTCTTCGTTCAAACCCAATTCATTTTGCGCATCCCCAAAAGCCTTATTCCAGGTCTTGTGAGCGTAGGGCAGAAGAACCTTATCCAATTCAGCTAACGTAAAGCCGCCGAATTGTTGAGCTGTGGCCACAAGCGTAATGTCGCCGATCACCTGCAGGGCAGAAAGCACCGTCTTCGGTTCCGTGTATTGAACGTTAGACATCTCAAAGCCGCCCTGAAGGACCGTCTTAATATCAAACAAACAGCAGTTCACACAGCCCAAGATCATGTCGCGCAGGTCATGGATGTAAATGTCACCGCGTTCGATCAATTCTTTTTCTTTGGCAGACAGATAGAACTGTTTATAAAGGCTCTTTGTCAAATAACCCTTGATCAAAGAACCCTTGGTGGACACCAAGGAGCTGTCAAAGTTAGCATTTTCGCGATCGCCCAAACGAAGGACATCGTCGGCGTCTTGACGCAACTTTTCAAAAGTCTTGGCGTAATTGGTTTTGTAATAGCGGTACTCGGCGTATGACTTGGCGACGTCTTCAAAACCGGTCACCGACAACACGGCAATGACAAGCTCATGAAGTTCAGCGACGGTCACCTGGTCGCGGTCTTTGATACGACGGAGGATGGCTTCAACGATTTTGTGACAAGAAGGCTCGTCAACGGTTTTATCGCAACGCATGGCGGCCTTATTGACCGCGATAGAGATCTTTTGCGGGTTGAAGTCTTCAAGTGACTGATCTTTTTTTACAACTTTCATGGCACATCCTCTGACGGTCAAATGACGTCAACTCTTATTTTTTAATAGGGAACGAGGGAGTCATTTTAATCACTATCAATTGAATTTCAAATAGTAAAAACTACTATCTTTTGGATGTAAAATTCATATTGGCACAAGATATTGGTTGCTAAAAAAGTATTATTTTTGAAAACTGAATGTGATCAATAAGTTAGGCAATTAGCATTAGTGTTTTTTAAAAGTGTAACTATCCGTCTTTTTAGTTCTTTTCTATAGCTTCAATAGTCAGATCAATTAAATTTTTACTCTCTAAAAGAGATCGCCCTATAAATGCTGCATGTAGTAGATACCGTTAAAACTATAGATGAACCCATTGGCTGTGCATTCGGTTTCTATTTCATTCAAAAACGTCTCAAATGAGACTGTAAATGCGATTTAGAGTAACTGTCCTGACAGCCTTTTTTCTATTGACATTGGTCCTACAACTTTAGAACTAATATAACATTACACTCATAGCGTCGGCGAGTATCTACAACTTCATTAAGACAACCTTATCTGTAAAGCTGTTCAAGATTGACTTAAATGTCTATCTTTTCCATAATGGGAAATCTGAACCTTCTTTCATCTGGTGGAAATATATGGCATCTACGTCAATCAGGGAAAATATATCCAGTGCCATCCAATACGCCTTTGTCGATAAGCAAACTCCATATTTTGATGAGAACTTTATTCCAAGGCTTCTGAATAATGAAGAGCTTAAATTAGCGCAAGTTCTTGAGCACGAATTAAAAAGTTGCGCTAACTTTGCCTTTAGTGTTGCCTTTATTACAAATAGAACGATAAATAATTTTTTATCTATTTTCTCTGATCTAAACAATAAGGGTATTCAAGGTCGCATTCTCACGACCGATTATCAATCTTTCACGGATCCTGCCGCACTCGAAGCTCTTCAACGAGTGAAAAACGTTGAAGTCCGCCTTTTTCAAACGGATGAAAAAGTTGGATTTCATACAAAAGGTTATTTATTTGAACAAAGAAATCTCTTCAAATTCATTATCGGTAGCTCGAATTTGACTGACTCTGCTCTTAAATTTAATAAAGAGTGGAATATTTTATTTTTGTCTAATAAAGACGGGGCAATTGCAACAAACATAAATAATGAATTCGAAAAGCTTTGGAGCAACTCAAGAAGTATTCCTTTATCTGATGATGTTATAAAGAACTATAAAGAACGCTATCAGGCCAAGAAAGATCTCCAAAGACAACTCAGTAGGGTACTCAAAGAGAAATCTCCTAGTGTTGAAGAATTCCGTCCCAATACTATGCAACTTCAATTCATTAATGCATTGAATGTGCTCGTTAATAAGAAAAAAACAAAAGCCCTTTTATTATCAGCTACCGGAACTGGTAAAACTTTTGCAGCAGCTTTTGCAATACGAGACTTAGTCATTGAGCCGAAAAAAATGCTTTTTCTCGTTCATCGAGAAGAGATTGCAAAGCAAGCGCTCAAAACATTTTCTAAAGTTTTTGGGAATAGAAGATCAATGGGATTACTCACAGGTAATCACAAAGATTTAGAGGCTGATTTTGTTTTTGGAACCGTACAGACCATTAGCCGTGATAACGCTTTAGAGCAATTTCAAAAGAATGACTTTGATGTAATTGTCATTGACGAAGTCCATCACGCTGGTGCCCCCACGTATCAAAAAATTATGGGGCATTTTGAACCCAAACTCTGGTTAGGTCTCACGGCAACGCTAACACGTACCGATGGCTTTGACATCTTCAGTTTATTTGATCACAACATCGCTCACGAAATTTCACTAAGGCAAGCCCTTAATACTGATCTCTTATGCCCATTTCATTATTTCGGAGTTTCTGATCTAGATTTAGGTGAAAATTTTGACTCACTGGAATTGCGCGATTTCAATAAACTCACAAGCAAAGAACGGGTTAAACATATTCTTGCTAAAGCTAAATACTACGGTCATGGTGGGATTGAAGGTACTAAATTAAAGGGACTTATTTTTTGTTCTCGCAAAGATGAAGCTCAAAAAATTGCCGAATTGATGGGAGCCGAAGGATACCGATGTCAGGTACTAACTGGTGATGACTCTCAAGAAACAAGAATTAGCGCTATTGATCGATTGTCAAACAATGATAAGCGGGACGATGGACTTGATTACATTCTTACTGTTGATATCTTCAATGAGGGTGTAGATATTCCAAAAGTCAACCAGATCATTATGCTTCGTGCCACGGAAAGCCCTATTGTATTTATCCAGCAACTGGGACGGGGTCTAAGAAAGGCTGATGGTAAAGATTTTGTTGTGATTTTGGACTTTATTGGCAACTACAGCACTAACTATTTCATTCCTATTGCGCTATCAGGTGATCGCTCCTATAACAAGGATAATATGCGAAGACATGTCACTACGCCCAATACGGAAATTGAGGGGGCGTCTACCGTTCATTTTGAAGAGATTGCAAAGAAGCGTATTTTAGATTCCATTGATAAGGCGAATACAACCGACAGTAAACTCATTCGCCAGGCCTATCAAAATCTAAAATTCCGGTTAGGCCATATCCCCTCATTACAAGATTTCGTCGATAACGGAACAATTACACCTATAAAAATTTTTGATAAATACGGTTCATACTATGAATTTTTAAATAAATTTGAACCGGACTATCCAAACAAAGGGAAGCTAGATCAAAAGCAACAACTCTTTTTGCAATGGGTATCACAAAAATATGCTCGAGGAAAACGAGCTGATGAATTGAAACTTATCGCCGATTTAATTTCGCGTGCAGAGAATCTAAACTTTCAGACATTCAATGCCAGTCATTGGATCAATGCTTTAGCAAATAAAGCTGGATTTACTAGCTCTGAATACAAGATAATCAATTTAACCAAACAACTATCAGGCACATTTAATTCTCAAAAATTAAAAAATCTTGCTTTTATCCATCAAAATGCTAATGGTAGCTATTCGATTGATCCGTACCTAGTTCAATCTATTCAATCAAATTTCGCATTTAGAAATCTATTGACTGAGACCATTGAGTTTGGTTTAAAACAAAATCAAATACAATACGCAAATCGCTATAAAGAAACAGATTTTGTTTTATATCAAAAATACACCTATGATGAGGTTCAACGTCTTTTAGGGTGGACTCGCAATTTAAATGCTCAAAATATTGGCGGATACTTCTACGACGCAGAAACTAAGACACTTCCTGTTTTTATTAACTACGTTAAGGAAGAGAACGCTATTGCATATGAAGACCGATTCATTTCTCCGGATGAACTCATTGCATTATCTAAGCACCCAAGAAAAGCGAGTTCGACAGACGCTGACCATATGTTTAAGCGTACCGAAGCCGATCGGAACAACAAAATTTATCTTTTTGTGAGAAAAAATAAAGACGACAAAGAAACTAAAGAATTTTATTTCTTGGGAGAAATAAACGCACATGGAAATCCGACAGAGGTTAGAATGCCGGAGTCCAACGATACGGCTTTTGAGATTCAATACAAACTTGAAACGCCCGTTCGTGCAGACATTTTTGAATATATTACTGAAGGGTAAATGAATGAAAACGATTGAAGTCGTCGCTGCAATCATTAAACACGATGATCAAATTTTTGCCACTCAACGCGGGTACGGTGAATTTGAAGGCGGATGGGAGTTTCCCGGCGGCAAGATGGAAGCAGGGGAGACGCCTCAAGAAGCGCTAGTTCGCGAAATTAAAGAAGAACTTGAAACAGATATCGAGGTAGGCGATCTCATTGATACCGTGGAGTATGACTACCCGAAGTTTCACTTGAAGATGCACTGCTTCATCTGTTCCATTAAGCACGGCGATCTTGTTCTCAAAGAGCATGAAGACGCCAAATGGTTAACAATCGATACGTTAGATACCGTAAGCTGGTTACCGGCGGATCTCTCTCTTATCGAAAAGCTCAAGTGTTACTTAAAGAATTGCCAGAAGCTATAACTTATTGAGAATTCATATTTTTTTACGATTTTTCAATATTGTCAGAAAGCTTTTTAGTTAAAATGGCGAACTCTAATTTCATTTTTGACGGAGTTCGCCAATGCGTACAAAGCTTTTGACCCTCTCCGCCTGTGCGGTACTTTTAACCGGATGCTCAACTTTTACACATCAACCGGAAATCAATACTGAAGGAATCGACAGCATCTACGTTTACACGGGGATGCCTAAAAACAACGTCGAGTCCGACATTTATCAAGTTTTACTTAAAAAGACCCAAAAAGGATTAGAAGAGAAGGGCTATAAGGTTCTTCACGAAACTTCTAAATCAGACAGCGCCGATGCCAAGCTCGTTGCGAGAATTGATGGTGTTCAAAATAACTACGCGGTATTGGGTACCTACACAAAGCTTCGAGTCCACTACGAATTGCACGATGCTCAAGGCGAGCTGATTTACAAAAAGACTTACTCATCGGATTCACTACCTAATTCGCAGCTTGACGATTGGCACATCGCCTTGGCGACAGATCTTGTCGCTTCGGCCTATCACAAGATCAAGCCGCCTTATGAGAAATTGGCTGACAACGTGACGGAAGCGCTTCTTGAAGATTTCCCGTCCGTTAAAGTTAGAAATTAATAAACCGTTATCAATGAGCGCCTAATCAAAAAGCTTTCGGTCGCCGAAAGCATACCAGGCGCTCAGTCCCCAAAGAGCCACCGCGCACAACATAAAACCCGCCACCGACAACCACTGACCATCCCCATGGTAAAGAAGTCCGCAGATAAAAGGACCGAAACCCGCCAAAACGTAACCGATTCCCTGCGCAAGACTGGAAATGACCAAAAGCTGAGAAAGACTGTTGGTCTTTTTTGCCATTAAAATCATCGCCATACTAAAAGTGATGCCTTGGGGAATACCGGCTAAAACACATCCCACAAAGGACCAGGTCCCGCCGAATAACCAAAAGACGATGCCGATAGCAAAACTTGCCGTCATAATCAGGGAGGCCGGGCGCTCACCGCCGACCGCTTTGATGAAAGCCGCCGTCAAAATACTCGCTGGCGCGCTCACGAGCAAGAAAACAGCGGAGCCCAATCCGGCCTCGGAAGCAGAAAAACCTAAAGTGCTCAAAATGGTGGGAAGCCACGCCACCGTTGTATAAATAGTGAGCGACTGCATTCCCATCACAAAAATCACGGCCCATGTCAGGGGCTTTTTCAATAGCGCCCACTGAAAAGCGCCGCCCGCCACAGTGATTCGTTTAGCGCGGGGCGCCAAAAACCACGCCACAAGCGCCAAAGCCGACATCAGCACCCAAAGCCCTAAAGGGGCCTCAAGAGAACCAAATGCATCTAAAAGCGGCACTGAAAAATAAGCGCCTATTGATCCGGAAAAACCGATAAATCCTGTGAACACTCCCATAACCAGGGCGATGTTATTCGGAAAATATTCTCTAAGTAAAACAGGCATCAACACATTGAGAACGGCAATGCCGATTCCAATGAGAGCTGTCGCCGCCAACATAACAGAATAAGAGAGTACAAGACGGCCTGCCGCGCCGATCAGAATCAGCGCCAAACAAATCAATACGGTAACGAGAAGCCCAAAACGTTTGCTCATTGCTGGCGCCGCCGTGCAAAAGAGTCCGAAACAAGCGATGGGCAGTGCGGTGAGAAATCCGTAAGCGGGGTAGACGATGTAAAGGGTTTTAATGATTTCCTCTGCAACAGCGCCCACACAGGTGATGGGTCCGCGCATGACCAGAATCGTCATCAGCAAGGCTAGAAAAACAATGATTGGCGGATAAGCCGTATTTTTTATCCCTGTCATTGGTTAAAAATCAAAAAAAGACCCCGAAAGTGTAATCCCTTCGCGGCCTCATTCACAAACGAACAGTCAGATCTGAATTAAATCTGAAATTAATAGAGCTTCGAAATCACTTCGAGGGCAAAAACGTCCTGGGCCTTGATCAGTTCGCCCAATTGTTTATCGTCCTTAAAGTCAATCCCCCGGAAGACATCCGATCGTGATCCCCAAAGCGGTGGAGGCACCATTGCAAGAAGATTTATCGGTGAAAAGGCATTGATGAAGCCCGCGCCCATTAAAGATAATGTCTCTAACATGTCGGACTCCTTTTAGCCGAATAAAAGCCCCGTGGGAAGGGGAACTGAAAATACGAGAACACAACCGCCACCATCATGATCATCACGACAACAGTCATCAGGTTGTATTTCATCGGTACCTTCAAAAACAAAAGCGATCCAATCAAATACAAAGCGGTCGAAACGTAATAGCCACAGAAATACATCAGCACCAGATACAAACCGATCGCTACGAACACACCGAAAAACTGTAGGGGCAAGAACCCGTGAAAGACAATCGGATAGTCGTTTTCAACACGATGGTTTTGTCGGAAAAGAAGGAAAGTGCGGATAAGATAAAGAGTGTTGACAAAAATCTTTGAATGTCTTGTGAAGTCAACGATTGAATTAAACGAGGGAGAGAGTGGCGGGGGCACTTGGAATCGAACCAAGATACCTCGGTTCAGAGCCGAGTACACTAACCATTGTGCTATGCCCCTAAAGGTATCTAACGAACGTTAGGGCGTGAATTTTATCAGGTTGAAACCAATTTGTCTGTACCTTCTTAAGTTTTTTTTAAGAAGAAGTCTCATACGAACATGGGGAATTCCGTCTTCTAAAAATTCTTCAGACTCTGCCCTAAAACCTAATTTTTCATACAAGCCTCGTACGCAAGTCTGTGCCTCAATGATAATTTCTCCAGCTCCTAATTGTTCTTTTGCAAACGCAATTGCGTGTTCGACGATTTTTGTCCCGAGTCCCTGATGACGCTTAACAGCAATCACTCGGCCCAATGAGACTTCATGTCTGAGGACACCGGCAGGAATGACTCTTAAATAGGCCAAAATTGTTTCGCCTTCTTGAAGCCAAAGATGGTAGGAAACTTTATCTGCCTCATCGACTTCCTGATAGGCGCATTGCTGCTCGACGACAAAAACGGCTACTCGTAATCGATAAATTTTAAAGAGCTCTTCAGTAGACAGTTCAGAAAAACGCTTAACAATAAAGTTCATGGTGGCACTGAAATAAAATAGGCACGATTTATTGTAATAAGATCAAGCACCATTGCCTAGAAAGTTAATCATTAATTAAGTTCCGTAAAAACCGATCATGCTCCATGAGCCAGAGCCTGGGCAATTGACCAACAAATGGTTGAGGTTTGCGGAACTGGCGGTAATTTTCAAGACCCCTCTGCTTTCTTTGCTTCATTATCCTTTAGGTATTCCTTCACTTCGTGTCAAATAGAGCGAAAATTTAACCGATTCTGTCTTGTACTATTGAACCTGAAGTCCTAACTTTGTTTTATTTTTATCAATGGTCTTTGCCCACCAATCAATTATCTCTGCGCTGACTTCTCCCTTTTTACTTCTGAGAACGAGACGCTGAGCTTCAAGTCTGAACGGAGAGTTAATCGTCACCACTGAACTGCGAAAAGCGGACTGACCGATTAAAAGGAAGTTCGGCAAAATGGCCCAACCCACCCCACGGGCTGCTAAACCTAAAGCCCATAAACCACTATCGATTTCCCAATAATCCGTGTTAACCACAGCAGGACTGGGGGATTGCGGATCACGCGCATGAACGACTATCTGACGATAACGTCTCAAATCATCCACTGTTGGCCTGTCAATCGCCGCCAAGGGATGATTCTTTGCCACAACGATTGATAAAGGGGAGTGGCCCAAAATATATTCATCACTTTCTAGCGACGGATCTGATGAGAAAACCAAAGCCAAATTCATGGCTGTTTTCGTGAAAAACCACTTAGCTTCCGAACCCGAAATATTTTCAATCTGCAGACGAACCGAGGGGAATGATTTAGCAAAAAGTCTTAATAAATCAATCATGACCGGTGCTTCAAGCACCAAATCAATACCCATATAAATGGAGGGAGTTTGAGTCTCGCCAAGTGTAAGCGCGCGGTTTTGCAGACGATCGGCTTCCACTAAAACACGTTTGGCTCCGACCAAAAGCTCTCGACCTTGAGCAGTTAGCACCGGTTTAGGGGTTCGATCGAAAAGTTTATAACCAAGTTCGGCTTCAAAACCGGCAATGTGCATGGACACTACCGACTGCGCTCGCTTGAGGTTTCTCGCGGCCGCCGAAAAGGAACCCGTTTCCGCCACCGCTACAAAAGAGCGAATTTCATCAATTTTAAGACCCATTACGGCACCTCTATCAGAATGTTGATAGATTCTAACTCGTTATTTCGGCTTTTTGATGAAATAATACCAAGTATCTAGGTTAATCAATTAGTTATTTATGGCTTTACATTCTCTAAAACACAAACCAGACAGTGCAGTCAGCACTTCTGAACATGACTTATCAGTACTTCATACCCAGTCTGACTTACCTTTCAGTGAGAAAACCAATGCGGCAAACCGTACAAAAGCCGTCTCAAAGTTTGAACTTTGGGCTGCCCGTATCGGCTTTTTCACCGGAGGTTTCACCGTTGCATCATGGGCACCTTTGATTCCTTTTGTACAATCCAAGCTTGCGCTTGAGCCTTATGTGTTGGGATTGCTTCTTCTGGGATTGGGGGTGGGATCCTTTGTCGGTATGCCACTTGCGGGTACCCTCACTCAAAGACTGGGCTCAAGAAATGCCATTGCCTTATCCGGTCTTGCCTCCTGTTTGCTTTTAGTGCTTTTGGCGTTGATGCCTGGTTTTTACTTTGAATGCTTTGCTTTACTGGCCTACGGTGTCGCCTTAGGTTGCCTTGAAGTAAGCGTCAATATTTACGGCACCTATCTTGAAAACCGTCAAAAAAGCCGTCTCATGAGCGGACTGCACGCCGCCTACTCCATCGGTGAGGTCGCATCAGCCGCGGCTCTGACTGCTTTATTCGTCTCAGGTTTTGCCCCGATAACCGCCGTCGGATTCTTGATGATTGTTTTGGCTTTAGTGTTAATCGCTATTTTGCGAAAAATTGAAAACACCAAACTTGAAGCACCCAAGAAAGAAAAGACCGGCAAAATCCGTTTTAGCCTGCTAGGCCCCATCGGTGTTTTGGCTGTCATTTGTGGCGTCATCTTTTTAGCTGAAGGCGCAATGCTCGACTGGAGTGCGATTTATCTTCGAGACAATGCCGGAGTACCCCAAGAAGCCAGTGCTTTCGGGTACACGCTCTTTGTCATCGCAATGGCTATTTCTCGCTTAACCGGTGACCGATTAACGACAAAGTTGGGCCCTCAAGCCGTTTTAACGATTGGCACGCTTTTGATTTTAGTAACGCTTTTGGCACTTGTTTTTATACCTCATCCGATCGCTGCGTTTGCCTCACTCTTTGTGATGGGTTTGGGTATTGCCAACTTGGCGCCGATTCTGATTTCGGCTGCCTCCAGAACCAACTCAATGGATAGTGTCAAAGCCATTACCGCTGTTACCACAGTGGGCTATGGTGGCTTATTAGCCGGACCGGCATTGATTGGAGCGATTTCATCGGCCGTTTCATTACAGGGTGCTTTCTTATTTATCTGCGCACTGCTTACGATGGGACTGGTGATGATTAAACGGCATCAAAGTGTTTTCAACTAATCCGTATTAATAGGGGAAAAAGCCGGGCAAAAACTGCTCGGCTTTTTTGTCGCTGTTAAAGAGCACCAAAAATATTAAACATAGAGAATTCCTCAAAGATGAGCCATATTCAGGCAATCATTCTCAAAGAGCTTTTGCAAAAATAAAACAAAGAAAATTTGTTCAAAAGGGAGAGATCAATGAAAAAAATCCTGCTGCCCTTTGTTTTGAGCACTTTATTGATGGGAGAAACAGTTATGGCTCAAACTATAGAAATGGTCATTGGTGAACGAGCTTTTGCCGTTGATCTTCTCAAACATGACGCGGCTCGGGCCTTTGCTGACAGGCTGCCGATGACGCTAACATTTGAAAATTTTGGTTCAACCGAACGTATCGCTTATTTAAAACAACCTTTAACGATCGGTTCAGCACCGACAGCTACTGATCCGAAACTCGGAGATCTAGCCTATTACATTCCTTGGGGAAACATTTGTGTTTTCGTCAAAGATTTCAGACATTCAGAAGATTTAGTCCCGATGGGGAAAATGTCATCCGAAGCCACCGAAGCTCTTAAACAAAGCGGAAATCAGCCTGTTACATTCAGAGCAATTAAAAAATAGTGGAGAGTTAGTATGAAAAGACGAGACTTTCTTAAATCATCGGCTCTGACAGTCGGGGCATTGGCCGCTCCCGGACTGACTCTCGCTGCCGACAACGACCTAACCTCGCGCTTGACTCACCGCGTCAACGATGCCAGCGCTCCGGAAGTTTTCTTTGTACCGCAAGTCAATTCAGAGGCGTTAATTCGTGTCTATAGTGCATTAAAACAAGCACTTAAAGGACGCGTTGGCATCAAAATGACTTTTGAGACTCCTGGTGGACCGCATTTAGATCCGCAATTAGTAAAGGCTTTAGCCGATCACACAAAAGCCACTTTAATTGACAATAATTGCTATCCGCCGAGAGACACAACGACCAAACATCTGGAAGTTGCTCGTGGCAACGGTTTTGACGAAACCATCGCCGCCATTGATATTTTGGATGCTGACGGATACATGGATCTTCCGGTATCAAAAGGCTACCACTTGAAATTTGCCAGAACCGGCAGTCATTTTGCCAATTACGATACGTTGATTTCAATGGTTCGCATTAAAGCCCATTTTTTAGATTTCTATGGTGGCACCCTCAAAAATTTGTCCATTTGCATGGGAACAGGCGTGGAAGGAAAATGCCTTATCCACTCAGCCGGTGAAGTGATGGATCATTTTTCATCGCGCGATGATCAAACGACCTGCGAAGCGATGTCAGATGCTGTTAAAGCCGCCATGCAAGCTAAGCAGGGGAGATGGGCATTCGTTAACGTTCTGGATGCTTTTGAACCGACCGATGGTTGCGAGCATGCTACTAATCTTGGCAATATCGGCATTTTGGCGAGCCTTGATCCTGTTGCCGTTGATCAGGCCTCCATCGATTTAACTTTTGGTGCCGCACCGAATGAGACGGTCAGACAAATCTGGGAAAAACGACACTCCACCATGTTGACGGCCATTGCCGAAAATAACAGCGTCGGTTACACGCACTACCGGTTCACCGAAATTAAATAATTCGTTAGCTTTGCGCTATTCACTTTTTGGTTCAGGCAACAGGAACGAAGAGATGGCGCAAAGCGCACCGATTACAACGAGCATCACCATAACGGTGGTAATGCCGTATGCGTCAGCCACCATTCCTAAAATCGGTGTAAAAATCCCACCTAAACTTGCTGACAATCCCATGGTTACGCCCGAAGCCAATCCAACGTTTTTGGCTAAATAAGATTGTCCCAAAACCACAAAAGCCGCATAGGTTCCATTCAACGTGAAGCTGATCAGAATAAGAATCGGGTATATCCACCATACTGAGGGAACTACCAACACTAGTGCAAAGGCGGGGGGCATCAATAAATAACCCAACTTGCAAGCACTAATCAATCCCACTTTATCGGTTAACCAACCGCCCAACACGGTCATAACCGCACCGCTTAAACAAAGGAAGGACAATAAAGTCCCCGATAAAGCTTCTGATATACCAAAGCGGTAGATACAGTAAAGGGGAAGGAAGGCCAAAACGCTTGTCTGCGCGATGCTTCTAAATAAAATGACAAAGCTCAAACGCATAAATCCATGCCAATCGTTCGTGCTGCCGGTCGATACTTTCTTTTTATTTGCCGGGATTTTTTGGTTCTCAGCGCGTACAGAGGCAACCATTTTTGGGACAGCCCAAATCATTAACGCAGACATCAAAAGTCCGAAAACCAAAAACAATACAGTCCCTGAAGTACCCCATACGCTCAGAGCTGCAGCCGCAATCATTGGAGCAACACCAAAACCGAGGTTGCCGCCAACCGAGAAAATACCGATTCCGGTGGCTTTATTACCTGAAGAAATACGATTAACAGTCCGCGCCGCGACAGGGTGAAAGATCGAGCTTCCCACTCCCATCAGTGTAATGGCGATAAAAACAAACCAATAATTAGAGAAAAGTCCGGAAATCCCCAGACCGATACCGCTCATTGCAATACCTAACGCCATAAACCATTGTTTTGAACTCTTATCGGCCCAATAACCAAAAACCGGCTGAACAATGGAAGACAGGCAAGATGATGCAAACATAAGGCCTGCCACTTCTGTGTAGCTTAACCCGTTGTATAAAACTAAGAAGGGGAGAATAGCGGGGAGGGCACCTGGTGCCAAATCCACACATAAATGACCAAGAGAGAGTAAATAAACGAAAAATTTCTGCACGGCAAAGCCCACTGCGATGAACCGGTGACGGGGATTAGCATAACAGATTGATCGTTTGGAAAATAGGTTATTTACTTTATTTTTGAATTAATTTTAATGTAATCCTTAATTTTTATTTGCTTTTCAAGATCGCATTATGATACAATGCAAAATATAGAATGGATAAATGTTTTTTTATTTCAAGTTTAAAAGATCTGGCATTGAAAATTATGTTGAATAACAAGTTATCCCAATCGCTTTTAGTGTCAGTTAGTCTATTAATATTGTTCTCGAGTTCGCTTCAAGCTCAGCCGATTACAAAAGATATGCTTGAAGAACAGCATAAAAGAATTCAAGAAGCGTCGTCGGTAACGCCAATTACATCGGTTTTAGAAATTTTGAATCAAAGACTGTATAAGCCTTCTGAACTCAAGGAGCTGTTAGCGCTGATTCAATCTTTTCCAAGACCTGGAATCGGACAGGCGCAGATGGCCGAACAGCTCAATGCCTACGGGATCAATGCCTTTAACCAGAAAGACTACAGTCTTGCCGTTAAACTCTTTCAACGCGCCGCAAAGGCCAATCCTGCAGAAACATCAATATGGTGCAATCTGGCTGCAAGCAGTCTGGAAACAAAGGACTATGCGACAGCACAGTCCTCAGCTCTTCAGGCTCTGATATTGCATCCGTACAAAAGAGACATCTGGAAATTAGTTCAACAAGCTTGCGCACAAAACAATAATGATACGTGCAGACAAAACGCAGAAATCGTTTTGAAAGCAATGACTCCTTCGGAATAACTCAGAGGAACTGAGCACCGATTATGCCTGCCAGCATAAGCGGAATGTTGTAGGCAATAAAGGTCGGAACACAAGTATCCCAAATATGATCATGCTGGCCATCTGCGTTTAACCCGCTCGTTGGTCCAAGCGTCGTATCCGAAGCCGGAGACCCAGCATCGCCCAAGGCTCCAGCCGCTGACATTAGAAGAATGGTCGCGGGCAGTGAAAAACCAACAGCCTCACACAAGGGCACGTAAATTACAGCCAAAATAGGAACAGTGCCGAAAGAAGTTCCGATCCCCATGGTGACAATTAAACCGATCAAAACGATGATCGTGGCAGCTATAACCTTGTTGGTATGCAAATAAGGGACAACACTTTCAATTAATTGTCCGACAGCACCGGTTTCTTTGAGAATCGCCGCATAGCCGCCGGCAATCAGCATGACAAAGGCAATAAATCCCATCATGGAAATACCGTGGGCAATATGCTGATCCAATTCTGAAAAACTAAAAGCTCTGCCCAAAATCATGACAATCAGTCCAAATAAGGCGGCTAAAGGTAAAGATTGCCAAATAAGCTGAACTGCCACCGCCAAAACAATAGCGATAAGTGCTGCCCAGTGTTTTTGCTCAAGCTTTGCAACAACCTCTGTCTTTACCTCAAGTGCAGCTTCGGAGTCTTTATATTTCCTTGGCTTTCGATAAAAGCCGAAAATCATGACCAAAAGACCAATAAACATTGATAGGCCAAGAATCCAATTGACAGAAGCCACATCTGAAACCGTGGTTGTCATACCGCTTCGCGTCATGCTGTCGGCAACAATGCCTTGGAAAATAAGACCGAAACCAATCGGTAAGGTAATATAAGGAGCTTCCAGACCAAAACTTAATGCGCAAGCAGCGGCACGTCGATCCAACTGCATTTTGTTCATCAAAGTCAAAAGAGGCGGAATAAGAAGCGGAATGAAAGCGATATGAACAGGTACCACGTTTTGGGACAAACAGGCAATAAATGCGAGAACCAAACAGAAAACCATCCTGCGTGATCCTAAATGCTTAGATAGCCACGCAACCAACATCTGCATCAGTCCGGTATCAGCGATAGCAACGGCGAATGTGCCTAATAATATATAGGATAAGGCTGTTGTGGCGTTAGCGGAAAAACCGTCAGCCAACAAAGTCATCGTTTGACCGATTTCAAGGTGACCAGAGATACCGGCTGTAATAGCTGCGAATATTAAAGCTAAAAGTACATTGACTTTAACCAAACACAATACGCAAAGCACCAACACTGAAAGAATAATCGGATTCAAAATCAAATCCATCTGACACCTCAAAATTTTTAACTGGTTCGACTTATACTACGCCTAACTAAATAACAAAAGGAAAATTCGTTTACAGTAGAGTGCGTAAGACAATCGTCTTAACTTTAAAAATTCCGCCTTGATTCCTCTTAATATCACGCAACATAATAATAGTTATGTTGAATTATCCAAAGCTTTGGATAAGTCAACTTATCCAAAGTTTTCAGTTATCCAAAGTTTTTCCCCTATCTATTTGATTTTCTATGAAAAGTTAAAAAAATAACTTTGGATAATATTTTGATTTGTGTTGTCATTTTTCAAAAATTTCTTGGTGCTATTGACGGTTTTGTTTAGTTCCGCAAATTTTCTATTTGTGCCTAGTATTAAATAATTATGGAATGGCAAACCTATTGGCATTACAACCCTCCCACATTTTGTAATCTTGTCGATTACTAAGTTTTAAAATTATCCTAAGTTTTCTCTATAACTCATTGTTTCCACAGACTCTTTTATAAAAAAACTTAGGATAATATTTCCGATCTCTGTCATTTTTAAGGAGTGACCTATGCAAATGACGATTTCGGACTTAAGGAATTTAATTAATTCCATCAATAAAGATCTTGCCAACACCGGCTACAGCAAAATGGGACCGAAACACATTTTCGGTTACGTTTATTCTCAACTATTGCTCTACATTGAGGAAAAGAAATTTGATCGATTTGATTTAAAAAAAGCCAATTTATTTTTACTACAGCGATTTGGTATTGACAGCTCCAAACCTCGATCAAGTCGAACAAATTATCGTAATCAACAGGTTCGAGCTATAAAACTGATTTTTGATTACCAAAAGCATGGGCAGATACGAAGACGAATGACTGACACTTATGCGCAGTCTTGTAAAATTATCAAAGAAAATGATGCTTTTATCCCTTTCTTAGCAGATTATCAAAAATATCTCACTTCCCTTGATTTGGCCCAAAACTCAATCTACCTCCATCTGGTAATAGCAAACAAACTCCTTTTAGGACTCAAAATAAATCATCCCGACCAATTGCAATCCTTATCTGTAAAGGATATCGATAGATTCCTTATTAACTGTAACTTCATCAAAGCAAACAGTGCTGCCACAAATGTTTACTCAATTCGCCACTTTATCCGCTTCTTATATCTTCATAAAGACATCCCTAATGATTTTTCCGAAATTATTTACGTAAAACAGGGATTACAAGGGCGAAACTTACCGATTGTTTGGTCTGACATTGAAATTATGAAATTACTTAAAGCCTGTGATCGAGAAAACGCAACCGGTATGCGAGACTATGCCATCATCCTATTAGCACTGCGTACCGGTCTGAGAGCCATAGACATTATCAACCTGAAGCTTGATAACCTAGACTGGAAGAATTCAAAAATTATCTTAATTCAGCAAAAAACAAAAGAACCCCTTGATGTTCCATTACCTAAAGACGTGGGTTGGGCCATTATTCATTACCTGCGAAGCGGACGTCCGAAATCAGACAATCCTTATGTATTTCTCCGTCATCACCCTCCTTTTGAAAAAATTTCATCGTCAACAGCACTTCATGGAATGTTGCAAACACGAATAACTGCTGCACATTTACGATTCGACTCACCACACGCCATGCACAGTTTTCGTCATACCTTCGCTACGCGCCTAATGAATAATAAGACGCCTATTCCGATTATTTGCAGCCTTCTCGGACATACAAACATAAAAAGCACTGATAACTATCTTCGTGCTGATATTCAGAATCTCCATCAATGCTGTTTGAAATTAGGAGACTACTATCATGAGTAAAACACGGACACCTGTAAATCTAACTTCAGTGTTTGCCAAGGATTTGGAAACTTTCATTGCTTTGAAAAGATCCCTTGGTTTTAAATTACAGAATGTGGAATACCTGGCTAAACAATTTGATGAATTGATTATTAGTAAGCAACTTCAAGAAAAACTTCTCTCCAAACCACTAGTTGTAGAATTCTGTTCTAAATTACCGCATCAAAGTCCAAACAGCGTTAAAACCAAGATCTCGTTTATTAGACAATTTTCAATCTATTTACGGACTCGTAAAATATGCGAGGCATGGCCAGTACCTAGGAATTACGGCGGTCGACAAGTTGAATTTATTCCCTATATCTACAGCAGAGAGGAAATTTTCAATCTCATCAAATGTTCTCAATATCAATTTTATAAACCGAGTACTCCTTATTGGCATTTGGCCTTTCCACTGATCATTAAGGTTTTAATTTGCTGTGGTTTACGTATATCTGAGGTTCTTAATCTTAGGCTTAAAAACCTTAACCTAGACGAAAACTACCTAATCATTCTTAATAGCAAAAATGGAAATAATCGAATTGTCCCCTTCTGCGATGAGCTAAAGAATGAATTCGTCATTTATCTAGGCTACACCGATATCGATACCAGCTCTGACAACTATGTTTTCCCCTACCGGTATGGGCGACCAATTAGGTTAGGTAATTTTGAAACTCAATTTCGTAATCTACTGCAAACAGCGGGAATACCAAGAAAAGATTCTGGTCCCCGAGTGCATGATCTCCGACACACTTTTGCAGTTTATAAATTAAAAGAATGGGTGGAACAACGTGTTGATCTAAAAACGTTTTTACCTTTTCTAAAAATCTATATGGGTCACAAAACCTTTGAAGAAACTGCCTACTACCTTCGGCTTACGGTTGATAGCTTCCCAGTCATCCGACAAATTATGGAACCTGTAGCCAAAGAGGTTTTCCCCAATTTCGAAGATTACGTTTATGAGGAGTAATGCAATGAAGCCCACCGATTTTGCAGAAAAGCTAACTGACTTTTTCAACTCTTATCTCATTAAAGAACGAAGTCTCAGTCACAACACAGTTCGCTCTTATAGGGACACTTTCAAACTATTCCTGGAATATATGATGGCAACCGGCATCAAACCGGAGAAAGTCGGGCTTAAGCATTTAAATGCAGATAACATTCGAGAGTTTTTATTGTGGCTTGAAGAAAATCGTCTGGTTTCCGTTTCAACGCGAAACCAACGAATGGCCGCTTTAAAATCATTCTTGCGGTTTTTACAGATAGAATGCCCGGAGCATTTATTTGAAATTCAGAAATCACTTGCAATCCGAAAGAAAAAAAGTCAAAAGCAACCGGTTCAATATCTGTCAATTTCTGATGTACAAGCACTACTTAAAATCCTGGATGCTCACTCTCGCAAGGGGCTTAGGGATTTGGCAATCTTAAGTCTGCTCTATGACAGCGGCTGCAGAGTCCAAGAATTAATTGATCTCACTGTTGATGACCTGAACTGTGATAAAACTCCCACAATCAAAGTTATTGGCAAAGGCAATAAAGTCAGACTCATTCCGATCAGTGAGCAAGTTAAAAAGATTCTGTTGGAATATATGAACCGATTCAACCTACGAAAATCTTCCGGCACACAATACTCACTATTCTTTAATCCAAGTCTTCGGAAGCTCACGCCGGAAGGCGTGAATTACATACTTAAAAAGTATTACAAAATTCTGAGAATTCAACACCCTAAATTGCCTGAAACAATACACTGTCACATTCTTCGTCACTCAAAAGCGATGCACTTGCTCAATAGTGGGGTAAATCTGGTTTATATCCGCGATTTTTTGGGTCACGAAAGTGTCACTGCGACTCAAATATACGCTAAGGCTGACGCTGAACAAAAGAAACGGGCGATTATTGAGGCATCGACCCCTGTATGGGTAGATACAAATTTACCTGACTGGAACAAGGTATCAAATCTAGAGGAAGTATTAGAGCATGTATGTAAACGATAGCTAATAACGTACCCCTAATTATTTATATGGATAGCCTTTTTTACTGTATTTTCATAAACTAGTAATGAAGATACTTCTACCTAGGGAGGTAATTATGAGATTTGTATCCCCCCCCCGTGAAATATTGTGCAAATAAGAGCTTTCCTTTAAAACTTCTTAGCATTTCAATCTTCCTAACTCTGGGGCAAACTGGCTTTGCTTATGACTTCACTAAACCAGATATTCCAACTCCACCTACTAATCTACCGGATAATGTCTTAAATGTTGATAACTCTACAACACCTAATGCTCCATCCGATAGCCCTATTTCTGGTTCTGGTGATTGGTATGGTCCAACAGATAACACAATCACCAACAATAATGTTCATATTGCTATACAGGCAGATAATCGTGTGATTGGAGGTTGGTCCACAGAAGACTCTGAAACTGTTTACTTTAACCGTGCCGTTCTTAAAAAAGATAGCCGTGTGCTCGGAATTTATGGTGGTTACTCACTCAGTGGTAATGCTGAAAACAATATTGTAGAAGTTTTTGGTAGTACATCAACAAATGGTGGTCCTGAGGTCTATGGTGGATACAGTAACGATAAAGGCGATGCCATTGAGAATATAGTATTCATTCATAGCGGTGCCACAGTATATGGAGATATTGGCGGCGGTAAAGCGAACAAAGCAGGCAAGGCTGAAGGAAATATTGTTGTCATCGAACAAAACGCTGAAGTCACTGGCTACATCAATGGTGGTAATGGGGACTTGGGTGCCTTTAACAATTCTGTTTTTGTCCTAGGTGCCGTAAAAGGTACTGGTTATACACTGTATGGCGGACAAGCTGGAACCAATAACGACAGCAATGGGAACACCGTTTACATCGGTCCTAGTGGACTTGTCGAAGGTCACGTATTTGCTGCCTACGCACCTCATGGAACCGCCTCGGACAACGTCCTGATCATTGAGGATGGCACCGTCCAAGGGAATGCCGGGGCCGTGAATGCTTATGCTGGAGGGATATATACAGTAGGGACAGGCAACGAGTTACACCTGCTTGGGAATGCCATTGTAGAAGGTGGAGCCGGTGCTCATTTTGACGGTTGGCAGGAAAACGCAACGCGTGGTCATAATGCTCTGGTACATGTCAACGGTACGGTGAAAGTCGGCAGTCTCTCAGGTTTTGATCTCCTTGTACTCGAATTGACAGACGATAACGTCAATACAGCCGCCATCACAATTACTAATGAATATGAAGTGATTTATCAGGGTGATCCAATTTTGGATCTGACCAATGTTTCTACCATAATTAACGGAGATGCTTTAACCGATCCGACCAGCGGCGCCAAACTTATCGTTAGTCAGAATCAATCACTGAATTTAATGGTTGACGATAAAACGACCTTTACGGACGAGACGAATGTCTTTGTTGATCAAACATGGCTTGTTTCCGATGCTGTAGCCGCTGATGGTGGAATCCAAATTGACGAGGTGTACATTGATCCTAAGGGTAATATCGTCACTTCATTGGACGGCGTTGAAACGATTTTAGGTAAAAAGGAAGAAAAAATCGTTAAGCCAACTGTTGAAAGTCGCACTCTTTCAGAATCTTTCTTAGGTACGATAGCGTTTGTCAACCAAGGTGCCGAGTTCATTGCCGATGAAGGTATCCGAGCAATGACTGAATCTGCTTCCCCTGATTCTGTTTCTGCATTTGGTGCAATTCACGGCGGTACTTCTAAATATGAAACAGGATCTCATGTAGATGTTGACGGGGTAACCTTGGCTACCGGTGCCACAACTAAGATCGGCAACTTAATGTTGGCAGGTTTCATCGAGGCTGGGTGGGCCTCATCTGAAAGTCATGTAACTAACGCCGATGGCGACGGTGACCATGATTACTACGGTGTGGGTTTAGCCACTCGATACAGCTTCAATAAGCCTTTTTACATTGACGGTTCTTTGCGATTAGGTAAAGCATCCACAGAATTCGATGGGCATTACGCAAAAGATGCAGCCGAATATGACGCTGATAGCCTGTACGGTTCAGTCCATATCGGTGCAGGTTATGTATTCAATCTGATGGAACAGCTTGATCTTGATGTTTATGGCCGTTATATCTTTACTTATCTGGAAGGAGACAAGGTTAGTTTGGGCGGAAACAACGGCAGTTTAGACATGGAAAACACGAAAACGCACGCATTCCGCGTCGGTGCAAGATTGACTGGAGATATTACCGAAAATGCAACTTGGCGATTTGGCCTAGCGTACGAACATGTGTCGGACGGAGATGCTAAGTCTGATTTGCTAGCTTCGGGTCTTCGTGTCCCATTAGACGTGCCGACTCTTGAAGGCAATACTGGTATTGTTGAAGCTGGTTTTACAGTTAGACCTAATGCATCAAGCCCTTGGTCTGCCAATTTTGGTCTTAAGGGTTATGTTGGAGATCGTGAGGGCGTAACAGGCAATGCGCTTATTAAATATGCTTTCTAGTTTTCTCTAATTCTTAGTTTTTGCTTTAAGTGCCTGATCATAAAGTCAGGCACTTTTTATAAGTGGGCCGAATTTTGGTTAAATTAAAAAAAAATTATCCAAAGTAATTTTGACAGAATTCAATAAAATTCAATGAGTTGAAAAGAAAACTTTGGATAATAACTTGGTTCGGATAAGTTGAATTATCACGAGTGTTTAGTTATTCAAAGTTCCTCTTCTAACCAACTGATATCTCATATAAATAATCACTTATTTGAAAGACCGAGGAAAAAATTAATTTCTAACACTAGCCAATCCGAAATCCTGCAACTGGATGCTTCTGCTGAAAAAATAAAGTTCAAAATTCTGTAAATTTTGATCGCAGTCAAATCTTCAATTTGTCGACAGGATAAAGCCTTTCATCAAAAATCATTACTTTTCTACTTTGGCCTTCTACTGCAAAGCCCTTATACCGATAATCACTGTTATGTATTCGGTGAACTGCGAAATAAGATTTTTATTTAATAAAAGTTGATCTGTTCAAAATTTTCAGCTTATTTTGTCGGCCAATCAAGTCTTTTATTCAAATATATATTAAAAAAACTCGTCTATTTTCAATTGGTTAGTTATTTTTTGTTGGAAAAACTTTTTTGTAAACTGCTTCGCATTGTGTTTGAACAATATCCCATGAAAGGATTTTTAAAATGAAAAAAACTCTTGCAAGCCTCATTTTTGCAACCATTGTTGCCGGCAGCACTGCTGCGCAGGCCGCTACCATCCTCGTTGGCACCGATGCGGGCTTAGCCCCTTTTGAATTCAAAGATCAAAAAAGCGAAGAAATCGTCGGGTTTGACATGGACATCATTAAAGCGGTTGCCAAAGCTGTCGGTGATGAAGCAAAAATTCAAAATATGCAGTTTGCCGGCATCATCCCCGCTCTTCAAACCAATATGATTGACGTAGCTGTAGCCGCAATTACGATTACAGATGAGCGGAAAAAACTGGTACTTTTCTCTGATCCTTACTACGATGTTGGTCTGGCAATGGTCATTAAGGCGGCAAACAAAGACAAGTACTCTGAGCTCAAAGACATTGAAGGTAAAGCCATTTGTGCTCAGATAGGTTCCACCGGCTCTCTTTTGGCACAATCGGTTAAAGGGGCTAAAGTGATGAATTTTGACCAAGTGGCCGAAGCATTGATGGAACTGAAAATGGGCGGCTGTGAGGCTGCGCTTTTGGGTGATACGACAGCTCGCCATTATCAAAGTCAGCACCATGACAAGGATCTGTTGATTGTTCCTCACCTCTACAATCCGAAACAGGTTGGTTTTGCTGTCTCCAAAAATAATCAGGCACTCGTCGAAAAACTCAACAAAGGTCTGGCAGCTATTAAAGCAAGTGGCGAGTATGACAAAATTTACGAAAAGTGGTTAGGCAAAAAAACTCACTAACTCAGTACATCCGAACCCAAGGCAATCCATCATTCAAGAGGTTTGTCTTGGGTATTTTCATTTCTTTTCAATGTAATAAAGACGATGAATCACAAGATTGTCAAAATTAAATTTTATACTTCTGAGATTTTTACTAAAGTCTAAAATATTTTTTTTGACAATTGTCACTATTGATCTTAGCTAAAATTTGTTGAGAGTTTTAAAACTACGACTGATTCGGTTGACAAGCTTTTTAGTATTGCCTGATTTTCGTTTCGAACCGGACTTAATTTGCTCACAGCCCCCGTACGACAAGGTTAATTCCCATAAGAACCATCGTAACTGAGAGAATGATCACAAGGAGTCTCGGTTTGCTCTTCTTTGCAATACGGGCGCCGATCTGAGCACCGATCACACAGCCGCAACCAATACAAATGGCCGGAACCCAAATAATGTGATTCAAGGAAGCATGGCTAATTGTGCCCACAAGAGAGCTGACCATCAAAATGAAGGTTGAAGACGCGGTAGCGATTTGAGCCGGGAAACCCAGAATAAAAACCATCATCGGGACATCGATAATGCCGCCGCCAATACCAAAAATAGTCGAGATAAACCCAACACCAAAGGTCAGAATTACACCAAGCCAAAGGTTAAACGGGGCCGTTGCCGGATCGAAGTCTTCAGGACGCGCAGTGGCTCGTTTGGAATTGGATTTCCAATACATGAAGCAACCTAAAACGACAAGCAGGCAACCAAAAGCGATGGAAAAACTCGCGCCAGTGAAATATTTGGAGACGAAACTGCCACAAAAAGCACCGGGAATGGTACTAAGCGCAAACGGTATCGCCGCTCGGAACATAATGCGCTTTTGTTTCATATAGGCATAAGCTCCGGAGACTGCGTTACAAGCTACAGCAAAAAGACTGGTACCGATAATTTGCTGAACTGTGCTGAACGTCATGGAACCATCGGGAGCGTACATCGTATACATGAAAAGCGGCACAAGAATCAGGCCGCCACCAAGTCCGATAAGTGTCCCAAATGTACCGACACAAACACCAACCACCAAAAAGAATAAAAAGTCCATGATAAAAAAAAGCAATAAAAGAGGTACCTTCCATTGGTTATATACTTTTCTATATGGCTTATCAACAAGTATTTTTTCTTAGAAGAAGCTTTTAACCAACACGAAGAACATCGGAAAACCGAGTGGTATAGGAAGGACTTTTCATTTCGCGCTTCATTTTCCAATCCTCCGAATCGCGTTTAACAGCCGAAAAGCAAATCGTGCCGTTTCCGTATTTATTGTTTATTTGGTCCAGTGTTTCCGATAAACGCTCCTGTTTTTCTCTTACGAGACCAAACAAATCTTCAGTCGTTTCCCCTTTACGCCGAATATTTTCCAAAATAACGCCGGCTTTTTTATAAGCGACTCCCTTCACGTAATGCTTTTTCAGAAGTTTTACGGCGTTACTCAATATGCTTGGCGTGTCGTTTACGTACCTTGCCAAATCAACAGCGTCCATTACAGCGTACACAGGTTTTTCCGTCTTAAAGCGGTTTGAATAAAGAAAAATTCCGACACGGGAGGTCATCAGGCGCTCTTGCCGCAAAACCCGAGCGGCCTCTTCGGCATGCATGGTGATGGCGCTTAAAAGATCATCTATATCGAATACATCCTTGGAAAAGCTTCGGCTACGAAGAATTCTTTTTCTCGTTACAGGCAGGGGTTCAAATTCAATGGATTCAATCCCCCGAAGTTCACGAGCGGTTTGAATCACATTGATAGGAAAGCATTGCTTTAATAAACTTTCAGAAGCTTGCGCCAAATCCAATGGCGTTTCAATCCCGAGTTTCTTTAACCGGGCAGCCAATTGGGAACCGATTCCCCAAATTTCCCCAACCTCTTGATAAGCTAAAGCTTTTCGTTGTCTTGATGAAGAAAGATCGTTCCAATTCAAAACCCCGTGAAGAGCCGGAATTTTCTTAGCTAAATGATTACAGTATTTGGCTAGTGTTTTGGTGGGAGCAATGCCGACACAAGCCGGAATGCCAATCCATTGTCCAATACGTTTCCGAATGGAAAACCCTAATGTTGTTAAGTCATCTAATCCTGAGAGATCCGCAAAGCACTCATCAATGGAGTAAACCTCAATGGCAGGCACCAAACCGGCAATGATATTCATCATACGGGAAGACATATCGCCGTAGAGCTCGTAGTTGCTTGAAAAGACCGCAACCTGATGGCGGCGAATAATATCTTTAACCTGATAAAACGGTATGCCTCTTTTTAGTCCCAGTGCTTTAGCTTCTGCCGTCAGCGTGACAATACAGCCATCGTTGTTACTTAAAACAACCACCGGACGGTGACGTAAATCGGGTCTGAAAACGCGTTCACACGAGGCATAAAAAGAATTTCCATCAATCAGAGCGTACATAGGTACCCTCAGCTAAGCGGCGACTTTCCTGGAAACAGATTTGATCACGAAATTGACAACCCCGAATAACTGCCACTCCTGACCTTCCTGCGGATAAATATCCGGGTATTGACCGCTTGAATTCTCCGCTTTTAAATAAAAGCCCTCAGGTGTGCGCACAAATCGCTTGACGGTATAGTCGTTATCAATCTGCATGACAACGATGTCTCCATTCTTAGGACTGCGGGAGCGATCTACAACAATTAAATCATCTTCCGAAAGCCCCGCATCAATCATCGATTGACCGGAGACTCTTAAAACAAAGGTGGCCGCATCGTTATCAACTAACAGTTCATTAAAGTCAATCGTTTCCTTGTAACTTTCCGCCGGCGACGGAAAGCCTGCCTGCACAGAATATTCAAAGAAAGGCACTGAAATTTTTGAGTGCGGATGGACGGCCTTTACACCGACAGATGAATTCTTTGTAATGCTGTCAGAGGTTGTCAAAGTCTGTCGAAGCCACTTTCCGCCCCCTTTTTCCTGAAACACCCTTTTCTGATCCGCAGTCACACGAGCAATAATGGTTGCCTCCAAGGCTGCGTCTCCTTCCGGTTTACGACCGGCATTAATTCTTTTACCGCCACGCTGCTTTTTTAACATATCCGTTCCTTGTCTTTTATTGAAATTGTAATACGTAATCAATAAAAGTCAATTAAGGCTCTTGCGGGACTTAAATCCGGTAGTAAGTAGAAATTGTTTAGTCCAATTCCCCTATCCGGGTCAAAAATTGATGAACTTCCAATGCCGTGCGAATATTGAGTTTATGGCAGGCGTTGCCGCGATGGATTTTGACCGTATGTTCTTGAATTTGCAGTTGATCCGCGATGACTTTATTGGATAAATTCTGAGCCACCAGTTTCAAAATCATGCGTTCACGATTTGTCAGCGCCTCATATTGAGCATGCAGCCTCTGCGTTTCGTACTGCTTGCGTCTGGCCTGAAGATTTTCCTCGACTAATCGCGCGGCGGTTTCACGCAATTTTTCCGGTTCAACGGGTTTTTCATAAAAGTCTTTCGCTCCCCGCTTCAAGGTGTCAACCGCCAGACCAATGTTGCCATGCGCCGATAGAAAAATAATTGGAAGATCTATTTCTCGCTTGTTAATTTCCTGCTGCAGCTCAGGCCCACTCATCCCCGGCATTCGCACATCCAAAATAATGCAGCCGGGATATCTCAGATCATCTTTTTCCAAAAACTCTTCGGCCGTCGCATAACAAGCCGTTTCCAATCCCACGACTCTCAACGTAAAGGCTTCAGAATTTCGAACCGTTTCCTCATCATCGATGATTCGGACAATGGGACGATAAAGATCAGGATTCACAAGAGCTTTCATTGTTTTTTCTATTGCAGTTATCAAAGCTAAGTTTAACCATTAAGCCGTGAGGATTAAACGCTTCAAATTGAAGACGAGTGGTATGCCGTTCGGCAATCACTCGACAAATGGACAATCCCAACCCAAGTCCTTCAATTTTTTCACTGTAAACCGGTCGGGAGAACTGTTTTATTTTTTCAGAATCAATGGACGGACCGTTGTCGCGTACATAAAGCTCCCATTTAGTCCCGTCTTCACTTGAACGAACTCCGACTTCCACATAGGCCACTTCCTCTTTAAGCGAAGCCACGGCCTGCAGCCCATTGCGAGTCAAATTAACAATAACCAGTTCGATTTCAAAGGGATCGCATGAAACAATTGCCCGCTCCGGCAAACGTGTAGCAAGCACCACACCGGCCGTGTCTTCCGTTGCCTTAACGGTACGCATGGCTTTTTTAACCAAGGTAACAAGATCTGTTTCTGCATGCACGGAATCCTTTCGCTTCGCATAGGAGCGCACGCGTTCAACAATGTCTGAAATACGCTGGGCTTGCCTGGAAATTTCACGGGTCGCTTCATCAATCACTGAGTCATTTTTATCTTTTAAATATAAAGACAGGCCATTTGAATAGTTAATAAGAGAGGTTACCGGCTGTCTGGCCTCATGGGCAATAATGCTGGAAAGTTCTGAGACAATCCCTGCCTTTTCAAGTTGCATCAGTCTCTCGCGATCTTTTCTGGCCGCGTGCTCCAGTTGTTTATTTTGCTCTAACGTTTCTTCCAGATCACGCGTGCGACTTTGGACCATTTTGCTTACAGCAAAACCAAAAAGAACACTGCCTAATAATAAGATGACGCCAAGGTAAACAGCGTAACGGTACCGCCATATCGCCAATTGATTTTGGACCACTTCTGGGGTCAAGGGCGTTGAAACAAAACGACGAATAACATGGATTACATCTCGGAAATCGTTGGCAACAACCCACTTGTAACCTTTGGCTGTCGTAGGCATTGATAGCAAAATTTCCGCCACCCTACTGTTGAGTTGTGCAGATACATGGGGATTGGCAGCAAACACCAAATCCGGGTAAAGCGGAGTAGAACTCATGCAGCCGATACCGCGATCACGAGTCAAGCCAACCGGCTTCAAACTGTCTTTTGCAATTAGATTATGCTCATACAGATATTCGAGTTCGCATGTCTTCATAATGCCGGCATCGGCCTTGTTCTCGAGAACTTTCCTGGCGACTTCAAGACTGCCTTGGTGAACCGTGGTTACATCAAAAAATTGATCCGGCCGCTCCGTTGCGCGTCGAAGTTCATTGAGTACCACCTGCATACCGAAAAAAGACTCCCGGCCTTCGCTAGCTACAAGTTTGTTACGTAAATCTGTCAGTTTGTTAAGCCTTTTATCATCCGATTTCGCCACCACCAGAGCGCCTGCTGCATGCTGTGGATTGGAGACGCCCGGATTTTGATTACCGGCCAAATAGATCGCTCCACTTGAGTCCTGCATATAAGCAAAAGTGCCGCTCGGCGCCACATAAAAGTCCACTTCTTTATTAACCGCCGAAAGGTAAATATCGTGTTCAGTTATCGTTGTTGCCTCAAAACGATATTGGGGTAATTTTTTCTGCAGCGCTTTAAAAGTATCTTCCAATAAACCGGATTTAATGTCAGACGCTTCTGATAATAAAACTCCAATAACAAGCGTTTCGCGTTCCTTCGGTTCTTCTATTGGCGGCAAATATAACTTCTTTTCTGCTGCCTGCGTCCAGATGCTGCCCAAAGTTAAACAAAGGGCACCGACCAATAACGATTGGCAGAGAAAATTTTTGATTTTTTTCATACTGAGCTTAACTTTCTTTTCTCCAGCTAAATCTTAATCGACTTCTTAGGATTGCTTTGATTTATTAGGGAAATCCCAAACCTGGCCGATAAAAACTAAGCACTTTTACCTAGATTAGACATTTTTCAAACATTACGCCTTGTACCAAGGTTCAAAGACAGCTCAATTACCAACCACGGATAATCAAAGTAACGATGCAATATCCCCTATTTGGGGGTTATTGATTGCTTTTTCCTATCCATTGTGTGAGCGATGGATTTAAGAAGCAAATCGTATTTCTAAGGCACGGTCGGATTAAATCGTTCGACTGATACTAAGATCCTCAAGTAGGAGAAAAATATGACTGACATGATCCCTTGGCTAGGCGTCATTGTATTGGTATTGACGGGCTGGGCAATTGTGAAGAAGTATCAGGTCAATATGGTGCTCTTTATCGGTGGTCTTTTGTTAAATGTTCTGGCCCTGTTTGGCGGGTTGGATGCTCTGATGACAAAAGGCAGCACCGGTTTTATCGGTTTTGACCTGTTTGAGCTTTTGAAGTCAATCAGCACGTCTCAAGTCGCTGGTGTCGGCTTCATCATTTTGATTTCCGGCGGTTTTGCAAGCTACATGCAAGCAATCGGTGCTTCTGACCGTTTCGTAACGGTCTGTGCCAAACCGCTTTCTTTTATTAAGAATCCGTATCTGATTTTGGCGGCTGTCTTTATCTTCGGTCACTGCTTATCGCTCGTGATCACCTCGGCAGCCGGTCTTGCCATGTTGATGGTCGTTACGGTTTATCCCTTGATCATCCGTGTGGGATGCTCTCCGCTTGCGGCCGCAGCCGTTGTAGCTAGCGTTCTGGCCATCGGTTATGCTCCGGCTTCCGGTACCGCCAACCTTGCCGCACAGCTCGTTCACCTTGAACCGATCGAATACCTGGTTCGCTACCAATTGCCGATGGCCGTGCCCACCATTATCGCTATGGCTATTGCTCACGTGGTTGTGCAGTACTACTTTGACAAAAAGGAAGGTACGGGTGAAGTTGCTGACTTAACAGAACTTGAAAGCAAGCGCAAAACGCTTGAAAAAACGCCTGCCTTCTATGCGATTTTCCCGATCATGCCGATCGTTTTCCTGTTGATTTTCAACAAGATGGTTTATAAGAGCGTAACTTTGAGCGTTCCGACGGCCATGTTTATCTGCTGGTTTATCGCTTTCATCTTTGACCTTCTCATGCGCCGCAATGTCAAGGAATCCTTTGACCTTTCCTTTGCCATGTTCAAGGGGATGGGCAATATCTTGACTAGCACCGTCGGTTTGATCTTTGTTGCAGCCTTCTTTGCCAAGGGTCTTCAAAACGTCGGTATCGTCGATCTGTTGATTGACTCGGCTCAAGGAATCGGTTTGAACAGCACCGGTATGGGCGTTGTATTGTCCGCCATTATCGGTTTGGTGACCGTGTTGACGGGTTCGGGCGTTGCCGCTTTCACGAGCCTGGCACACATCGTCCCGGATGTCGCTCAAGCCATGGGCGTGGATGGCATCTCGATGATGGTCATGATGCATACCGCTGCGGAAATGCTGCGCGCCATGTCTCCTGTTGCTGGCGTCATCATTATTGTGGCCGGTTTTGCGAAGGTTAATCCCCTGACTATGGTCAAGCGTACCGCCATTCCGTGCTTAGTCGGCTACGTCGTCATGCTCACTTTTGTGGGACTTTTCTTCTAACTCTAAACACTTCGAGGGGCAGAACAACACTGCCCCTTTTTAATAAAGGATGTCGAAATGAGTATTGAACTGACCGGAAAAGTGATGGGAAGCGTTCGAACCCATACAGAAGAGACTTTGAAAAAAGTCTTTGACAAAGCCTACACAGTGATTCAGTTACCCGAAGGTGAACTTTACGAGGGAGAATTAGATCAGTTAAAAGGCGAAATGCCCAAACGACCGATCGTTCTTTTTATGCACGGCAGCTCCGGCATTAATCCGGCCATCCGCACCTTTGCCAAACATTTAGCTCAAAAGGGCTTTGCTTTCTTGGCGCCCGACTCCATGCAGGTTCAAGACAGGATCACCTACTCTTCACCGGTTGCACAAATTGTGTACGAAGAAATCCATGCCATGCGTTACGCAGAACTTCATCATGCGGTCCAAAGATTGGAAACTCTGCCTTTCTTTAACAACAACTACGTTATTGCCGGTACCAGTGAAGGAGCCGTAAGCGTTGCTCGGTTTATCAATGAGTCACCTCAAAAAGAATCGGCTCGGATGATTTTCTCCTGGAGCTGCGAGAACAACTACCATGTTCTCGAGCACAAAACCCACATTCCTGAAGACTGCGCTGTGCTCAATATCATGAGCGCGGAAGACCCATATTTCAGCCAAAAAAATTCCTATCTGGATAATCCTGAAGCATTGGGACATGCAGGCAAGGTTTTAAAAGATCACCCGGATGCAACAATTGTTTTATTACCCAAAGCACCGCACACTTTATTTAACTTACCACAAGCCACGACTGTCATTGATGCGTTCTTAGAACGTGTCGTCCTCTAAAATCTGGGGAGGCCTTTCACCTCCCCGATTTTTCAATCAATCATCCGATAATCAGAAAACTTTACCGCTTAATCCGGTGAATTTGCGATCATTTTCCTCGTTTTTCTGCTCTTTAACCTTTGGGGGAGCTTTTACGCGCTCTTGGGCAACATCGCCTCGATAAATACAAATAGCCGAATTTGAAGTGTTAAAAGCGACCGCGTAATGAAAGTCGCAGAAGTAGGCCGGGTATTTAGTTGCAATTGTGTCGCCTGCCTTGCACACATTCGAAAGCTCTTCGACCAAAGTGTTATGGTCAGCTCCAAGACAAGCCTGACCGGTAACTGAAACCTGTGCGACAGCACAAAGCGGCAGCAACGCGGACGCCAAAGCAAAAGATAAGATCCGTTTCTTCTTTTTTCCCCTCAACTGATAATCGATCACAGGCCTAGCTGTCATTTTCGACTCGCCGGGAAGATACTGGTGGAAAATGCGACTTCCTCTTGATTAAACGCAAAATCACCCATGGTGTCCGTACGAACACTGACTCACAAAGCAGACAACTTATTTTTTCTCAAGGTCTCGTTTCAAAAGTTCGCGCAACAAAGCATTCTCTTTTTTCAATTGGGCAATTTCATCGCGCAAGGCTTCCGTTTCGCTAATCCTGGAATGTCCGGAATTCGGTGCCTGTGGCTCAGTTTGTTTGTCTCTTTTCAAAAAATACCAAACTCCAAGCCCCAAAAGAATGAACAAAACCAGATTAGGAACGCCGGGAAAAAGTGGAGCGCCTAAAAAATGAGGTCCGAAAACATGATGCATCATAGCCGTTGCTCCTATGGGGAATCATTTTGCTTTGATTCCAAGATACAACGGCTCGACAAAACACGCAAAAAGAAAACCGCAACAGTGTGTTACGATGGCCTATTCAGTTAAATCAAACTGAAAAATGACTATTTTTGATCCCATAAGCCAGCTTCAATTCACGGTTTTTTCACAAAACAATTGGTATGGTTCAACAAAAAGGAGATCTTTTAATATAATGGTCGGATATCTTTGTTGTATTAACTTCTTGAAATTTGGAGAGCTTGTGTTTATGAGATCTTTTAAATGTCCCCCCCCCGCTAATGCTTGGGAAGAAAAATATTTAGAGATAAAACTGATAGCTGCGTCAATATTAACAGTTGGCTCGTTGCTTAATATTCAAAATGCACAAGCAGATGTTTACGTAACAGAAAATAATGTTTTAATTATCAGAGAGTTAGATTGGACAAATAAATCACCTACTGCGGGGATGTTTACAAGTAATAAATCATACACATACAGTGGTCTAGAAATTAAACATAACGCTTACATTACCGGCAGTCAGTTCACTATTGATGTGGATGGAGGTTCCGATCTTTCAATTAATGGTGATACCCGGGGCATGTTAACGGGAGAATATAACACTGGTTTTGCTAACGGAGATCCTGGAAATCATATTTTTCTTATTCATAACCGCTCCTCATTAAATTTGGCGGGAAACGTTAATTTGGAAATTAGACAAGTCGAAGGCCCTGAGTCAATTGGCGCGAACTTGTTGTACGTTAGAGATAGCTCTAAGACTATTGTTGGGACAGAAAGTTCTACAGTCAAAATGTGGGCCATAGCGCAAAGTCCAGACTTACTCAGTGCAAAATATGGCAATTCTTCGGTCATCTTCCTGTCTACTCACAATCAATTGGTTGGAACCATCGATATGATGGATGACAAAACAACAACCGATCAAAGTGCTGTATCGATTACATTTTCAGGACCTAATTCATATTGGTTTGGTGACGAAAAAACTTGGATGAATTCTGATTGGGAAGATAGCGGTCAGCAAAGTTACAAGGATTGGATTGATAATGGCGGCGATAGGTTCGATTTAAAGTTTGAAAATGGTGCCCAATGGACTTATTTAGGCATCCAAAGCAACCGTTCTGATCAATACACCACGCCTAAACGTATTAGTTCAATTACTCTTAACGGTGGAATTATTAATCTTTTTGATGCCAATATTGAAACGTATTGGAAGAATTTAGGATTATGGGACCTTATCCAAAACGATGAGTTCGACATGGCTGTTGAAGGTAAACATGACTATGTCCGTATTGGCAACCTAAAAGGGAATGGTGGTATTTTCCGTTTGGATTTGGATGCTATCAATAAGTCTCAGAGCGATATGGTTTATCTCGAAAGCGGAGAAGGAACGCATTATTTTGAGCCATACAATTTGAACTTATTACATACCATTACCCCAGAAAATACCTTGACGTTTGCCTTAGTTGCTAAAGGCAATACAGTACAGTTCAAAGATAAACAAAACCTTTATGGCGAAACCTTGTATGACTATGAACTTGAAATTGCCAGTGACAAGATTTCAGAAGAGGATCTTAATGATCCTGAGAATGCCTATTGGGATAAAACAAGTCATATTGATGAATCTAGCGATGCCGCAGATCAGGCTACCAAGATTGATATGGATGAATTTATTGATGGAACAAACTGGTTTATACGCCGTGTGACGCTCAAAGAGTCTGCAGCTACTATTGGTATGACGGGGGCTGGCTACGCTAGCTACGATGCCGCAGTTGAAATGGATCGAAGAGACAGGAGATTATACGAAAAAGTCTATGCTTCAGAAGACCATTCAAATGGCCTTTGGGTAAGGATGAGTCACGGTCGAAGTGGTGCTGAAAATCAGTATCACTGGGATCGTACTGGTGTAACAGTCGGTTTTGATCATAATATTACAAAAAATAACCGGTTAGGAATATGGTTTGGATACACCGAAGGTGACACAGACTTTTTAGATGTCCGTGGCTCCGGTGAGATGAAGCGTTACGAATTCGCCCTGTACGATACATTGACTTTTGGAGCGAGCTATCTGGATTTTGTTACTCGATTTGGTCAGGTATCCAGTGATTTTAACGTTGGCAATCTGCAATTTAATACCGATGGCAATTTTGATCAAAAGTATGCGGCCCTCTCGGCTGAAGCAGGCTACAAGCTAGCCGATACCAATGGCGTTTATGTCGAGCCTCAGGTTCAAGTCCAGTTAGCCTATCTTCATAGTTATGACTATAAGACTGAACGTTCCATGAGTGTTGATGCCGACAGTGAAATAAGCGTGATTGCTCGAGCTGGTTTCAGAGCCGGTCGGGAGATCTCTACGATGAACTATGGTGGAGAGGTATATTTTCATGGAGATGTCTATCATCAATTTACCGATGGACAGGAAGCGGAATTTAGTGACAATGCCAATAATTCGCTCGTTGTTAATTGGGGTGATACCGGTACGTGGAGTAGCTTCGGTATTGGTACGGCCTGGAACTGGAAGAACTGTTTAGGTTTGAAAGTTGATATAGAGAGAACAGTGGGCGGTAAAGTCGAAGATACTTGGCTGTTGTCTGGTCGCTTGAATTATAACTTCTAACCTGTACTAAAAATTTAAGAGGACTATTTCATTACTGAGTAGTCCTCTTTGTTCCGAATAATTTGAGATTATCCGTTTAAATTAAACTAAAACTCGACTATTTTTGATCCCATAAACCGGCTTCAATACACGGTTGCTTTACAAATTCATTCGTATTTTTTTGAATTTTTTCAATACGTTGGGCTCGTTTACATTCCCAGGCGTCAACCGGGTACATCTTATTCCACGCGCTCATCAGTTGGCGCTGCTGATTACTTAAACGGAATCTTGGGTACGATGCCGCCATGTAAAGGTGGGTTCGTGCGATTTGACCGCGAGCTCGTTCAGGCGGCTCCGCTCGTCTGCCGTCAATTTTCATTTCACAAGTGCCAAAATCACTTTTAGCATGGGGTAGCATTTGGAAATTGTAATTTTGTCGGGCGGCGTTAACAGCACCGATCGCAGGATAGAGGTTATACATATCAGCTTGCATAAAACGGTACTCTTGGTTGGCGCGCTCGGCACAGCGACGCCCCTTATAAGCTTTGCCTTTGTTATTTACGCAGACCGGATCCCCTTCTCGCCATTCTTTAAAGGCGCGACCAAAATTTTCTGCCGCCACCGCATGTTCCCACTCGACTTTTCCCGCTCTTTTTTGATGCTTGGTCGCAATGAAGCCTTCAGGCAAAGTGACATTTTTCTTGGCGTCAAAGCTTGCCCCGCAATAAAGCGTTACCCGATGATCAAAATAAACCTGTCTTTCAAGAAGTTGTTTAGCTTTATTAAAAGAGTCGTTAACCGTATTGCCTTGCGAGAAGCCAAGCGCGGGAACAAAGGCAAAAAGAACGGCGGCAAGTTTTATGGATCGAATCATGGTCTGCAAGCAATAACTAAGGTAACTTTGTGAGCGAATTATAAACTTGAACTAAAAGCATCGAATCAATCAGGGCGCCGTGCAGTGTGCGGCCGGAGGCGTCAATCTTAAACGCTTTGCAAAGCGCGTCAAGAGAAGCGGGCTTGCCAGGACGTTTTTGTCGGGCAAGCAACAAGGTGTCAATCACACCCTCACAGTAGTCCGCCATGCAGCCTCGGTTGACGGTAGCCAGTTCCGCATTCAAAAAACCAATATCGAAACGAGCGTTATGAATAACGAGAGTGGCGCCCTCAATAAAATTTAAAAAATCGCCTGCGATATCTGCGAATCGTGGCTGCGATTTCAACATCTCCCACGAATAGCCATGCACGCGCTGTGCCCCAATACTGATCGGCCGTTCCGGATTAATAAGTTGGTGAAAACTCGCCCCCGGTTCCCCGTTTGCCAATATTTCAACACAACCAATAGAAATTAGACGATCACCGTGTTGCGGATATAGACCTGTTGTTTCGGTATCGAGTGCAATTAAACGACTACACGTTGGCACGATCATCTGTCCTTATATAGAAAGGGCCGCCAAAATTAACAAGGCAGCCCTTGGCATTAACTAACGCGACTATTTGTCGAACGTGGAAATAGCTGTGAAAAGAACTTCCGTGCCCAACATGAAGTCATCCAACTTCATTTTTTCTTTCCAATTGTGAGAGCCGTCCTGATTGGCGACGAAAATCATCGTAATAGGGACATCCATGTCAGCCATAACGGCTGCATCATGGCCGGCACCACTGGGAATATCCATCACTTCAATCTCAGCTTTTTTCGCGGCGGCCTTTAAATGCTCAAAAAGGTCATGGTCCACTTGGGCGGCTTTGCAGACTAAAGTCCGGTCGAACTCAAAACTCACACCCCGGTCAGCTCCGACCGCATTAGCTTCGGCGACTAAGAGCTTGTGGAACCGATCAAGAGTGTCCATGGAAAGGCTTCGCATGTCCACGCTAAAGCTGACCTCTCCGGGGATAATCGCAATCGCCGCGGAAGGCGCCGTGTTAAACACACCGACCGTGAAAACCAGATCTTCACCGCGGACAAGCCACTCCGCCCAGTGACGTTCCATTTTCATCATAAGATCGCTCATGGCCATCACAGCATCATGGCGATACTGTTTGTCCACTGCCCCCGAGTGGGCTGTCACACCAATGCAGCGGCAAGTCTTATGCCGTAAATTGCCACGAATCCCTGTAACAATCCCCACGCGGGCTTTCTTTTGAGAGTCCAACGTCGGACCTTGCTCAATATGCAATTCGGTAAATGCAGCGATTTTTGAAAAATCAATGGCCGGATCCGTGCGAATCATATCATCGGGGTTGAAACCCGCTTCACGTACGGCCTCGGCCAACGTTTGATCTTTGGTACGGTGTTTAAGTGCCAGATCTTCGGCGGTCAATTGTCCTGCCATTGCCAGCGACCCGACATACGCTTTACCAAACCATGAACTTTCTTCCATACGAAAGACGACCATCGTCACGTCACGTTTAGGTTGATAACCAATTTTTCTCATCCACCAAAGAGTGGTAATCGCAGCTACAACACCGGCCAAGCCATCATAATGTCCACCCTGAGGCACGCTGTCGGCGTGCGATCCGGTCATGTAACATGGCAGTGAACGATCTGTACCCGGCAAAGTTAAAAACAAATTGCCGCAACGATCAACCTTGATCTCCAGATTGAGTTCTCGAGCGATTGTTTTGAGATACTCGTGAGCTTGATTTTCTAATGGTCCGTAACCTTGACGGGAGATCCCTCTGACAGGATCCTTGGAAAATTCCCGAATGTCGTTAAACACTTTTTCAGCAAAAGCTCTTGCACCTTCACGCAGCCGTTGTTCGGACATAACCTTGCTCCTTAATGATGGTTTTGCAGACACTCTCCATTTTGGGCTTTGTTATTAACAAATACAAGACCTCCTAATCCATGGGAAATGCTGATTTTAAAAGACTAGAAAACAAATTAATTTAATATTATTTTAATATTTAATAAATATATAAATAATATTGTTTAACGATTATTTTAATTGTTTTCAATACCAATCAGTTTTGGAATACTTTGCAGATTATCGATTTCAAAATCAGGGGTGATATTTGACTGATTGGCAGCATGAAACGGGTTATACCAACACGATTGAATGCCCGCATTTTTTGCCCCCAAAATATCACTGCTTAAAGAATCGCCCACAATCAGGACTCGCTGGCGATCGACCGCAGGGATGGATGTGAAAACTTTGTCAAAAAATAACGCCGATGGTTTTTCGCATCCAAGGTGTTCGGACAAAAAGACGCCGTCAAAAAGATTGATGAGTCCGGACTTTGTCAGTTTGCCCGTTTGCGCCACAATAGTTCCATTTGAAACGGCATATTGGGGAATTCTGCCTTTTAAAAATGACACCAATTGATAACTGTCATCCCTAAAAACAACGGTTTGTCCCAATCGTTTTTGATAAGCACGGTCAAAAGCCTGAGAATCAACGCCATGAGCGCCTATTTCTTCAAAAAAAGTTTCAAAACGCTTAACCAATATTTCGGCTCGCGTCATTTCTCCTTTTTCTAACTTTTTCCAATAGGAGGCGTTGATTTGGCTGTAGCGCTGAATCATTTCATCGGTGCACTCCCCGATTTTGAAATCGAGGAAGAGCGACCGAATGCAAATGTCTTCTGCAGCCAGAAAATCTAAAAGTGTCCCATCCACATCCCACAGAAGCACATCAAAGGAAGCTGTCATCTTTTTCCCTCAATTAACACTAGTGTTAACTATACAAAAAAGATAGCCATTTAGATGGGACATCTTCAATTGACTATTTTTGCTTCCAGACACGCGCTAAAAAATCATCCAAGAACTGATAATGTTGGCGCGTCTCGGGGGCATTAGTATCGAAATAGTACTGAGCATGTGACACCGCCTCGTACACAATCAGCTCTGCCGGCGCGCGGTTGGCTAAAAGACGCGTATGCATTCTGACCGTATTGCTTAAAAAAAGATCCCGTGTTCCAGAAATCAACAATGTCGGCGGGAAGTCTTTCAGGACAGAATCCGATGCGTAGACCGGTGAAATCAATGGATCCTTTAAATCATGTCCATTGGCATAAACTTGGGCGGCTGCGCGAATGAGGTGATCGTAAGTGCCCAATACATTATCCACGCCCTCATTGACAACATAGCTGTCGCCGATCTTATCCATATCAGCCCATGGCGTACCGGCAATTAAGGCGGCAGGCATCATCTGTTGTCCTTCTGCGTGAGCCTGCAGAGCCAAAATCAATGTCATCGCGCCGCCGGTCGAAGTTCCGAATACGGCAACATTTTCAGCCCCATATTTTTTAACCACTTCCTTGTAAGCAGCAAAGGCGTCGTCAATAGCCGCCGGGAAAGGATGTTGCGGAGCCATGCGGTAGTCCACCGAAATCACCTTATAGTGATTCTGCGCAGCCATCGGAATCGATTCGATAATCCCCGAGACGCCATGTCCCAAAACGTAGCCACCACCATGGATATAAAAAATGACTTTACCCTTTTTATTCTCATCAATTTTCTTAGGTGTTAAAGTGAAAACCGGAACGCCCGCCAACTTAGAGCTTTCAACCCGAACCCCCCTGTCGGACGCCGTTTTTAAAGCTTCTTCGCCCGCAGTCTTTGCATAACCGTTGGCCATCTGCTCCCAATCTTGAAGTGTCTTTGGATCGGAGTACCAGAGTGCCGGAGCCTGAGCATTAACCAAAGCGGCCATTTGTTCGCTGACTGTCGATGGCGCAGGATAGTGTCGATCGGTATCCGCCGCTTGCACGACAGCCATCATGGATGCACAAGATAATGCCAGTACCAGTTTCTTAATGTTCATCGCATAACTCTCCTAATCATTGTTACCAGGTAATGTAGCAAAGAGAAAAATGGAGCGCCTGCCCGAAGAATGCAACGTATTGCCTAATAATGGAATTATTGGGTGGAACTAGATAGAAGATCGCCCGATATTGTTCGGGCGGCTAGAAGGAAAGGCATTAACGGGTTAAACCGTTTTTTAAGGCAGTTGAAACCGCCGCATTAATGTAAGCGGCGCGGGATAGTCCCAGCTCATGCGCCGCCTCATCGACAGAATGCAAAAGAGATTCTGAAATAGTGAGCGTAATTTGCTTCTTTTTCTTAGAAACCGCTTCTTTTTTCACATTAGAGGCAGAATCCAAAAAATCATCCACCGCCTTTTCATCAAGTTCCTTGATTTCGCCGGCCGGCTTCTTACGCAACATCGTGATGGCCATAACAATCCTCAAAAACGCTATTAATAAAAACTTATTTTAATATTAAAATACATTTATATAAATAGCAATTAAAGATTATAAATGGCATCGGCCAGTGCTTTTAATTCAGAGCAGGCCTTGGCATCTTTAGGACGTAATTCAAAAACGCTGAGTCCGGCACCGCCCGCTGTTGCAAAAGCCTTGCGTCTGCCGATCGCTTTGTCTAAAAAGCGCATTTCTTCGCACTGCTTCATCACTTCCGCCGCCTCTTGATTATCCGCCCCCTGGCTATCCGCGCAGGACAAGAAACAGTAAGCTTCAAAATCAGCTCCGATATCGCGTGCGTCCCGAATAATGTCTTCTAATTTAGAGAGCGCCCAAACGTCATAGCTTCTTGGCTGCACGGGCACAAGCAAAATATCGCAAACCAATAAGGCCGCGCGCAACGCCCCAGTATCGCGCCCGCCTACATCAATAATGATGTCTTCCCATTTATTAACTTGAGTTTCAATTTGGGACTTCAGCGTACGCGCATCCGAATAAGCCGAGCAGGCTAAGGCCGGTTTTACATTATTTTCCGAACGAATACTCACCGCCGTCAAAGCGGATTGCTGTTCATCCCCGTCTACCAACCAAACCTCGTGTCCCAAACTTTGGCGATAAAGCGCCAGCTGAACCGCGGTCGTCGTTTTACCGGTACCGCCTTTTGTATTAGCCACTGCAATAATCATAATGCTAATCCAATCTTAAAATAATATTTATTTAATATTAAATCAATTGTTTTTACAATCTTATAAATAGGTTTTTGCCCACTGACAGCCGATCTGGGCCAAAAGCTCTTTAGCCTTTTGAAGGCTATCGGTCAATCCCCGAGATCTAGATAAAAGATCGTAAGCATTGGCAAAACCTAACTCTTTACAACGGTCAATGGAAATCTTGAGAGACCCCACAACAAGAAACGTCGGCTTATTATTCCTGCTTGCTCGCTCAAGTACACCGCTGGGCGCTTTGCCGGATAAAGATTGATCATCAAACGAACCTTCTCCGGTCAAAACATAGTCCGATTGTTTCAGAATCGAATCAAAACCGATCATATCCAACACCGCATCAATGCCTTTTAGCCTTTCAGCATTAAAAAACCACATTAACGCGGCTCCCATGCCGCCGGCGGCGCCGGCAGAGACAGATTGGCTGAAATCCTTTAAAAAGTGTTCGCTCAGAATAGTTGCGGCCCAAGCCATGCCGGATTGCATTCGGCTAAGGTCATCACCCTGAACCCCCTTTTGGGGGCCAAAGACCGCAGTTGCTCCCGCCGGACCCAGTAAAGGATTATTCACATCACAAACCACCATAACGCTTAAGTCTTGAAAGCGATCCGAAAAATCTTCTGTCTCCAGAAGAACGATTTTGCAAAAATCATTGGCTGAAATGTGATCGGTAATCGGTTGACCGTCAGCGTTAAAAAATTTGACCCCTAGGGCTTGCATGCATCCGAGACCAAGGTCGTTTGTAGCACTTCCCCCTAATCCGATATGAATCTTTCGAGCGCCATTAAGGTACGCATCCCTAATCACCTCACCTAAACCATAAGACGATGCAAACATCACACGTCTTTGTTCTTTCGGCACCAACGTCAGACCGCAGCATGTGGCCATTTCAATAACAGCACGGTCGCCTTTAGCTAAATAGGAAGCCTCAACGCTTTGCCCATAGGGGCCTGAAACCAATACCGTTTTAACTTGCCAACCATCAGCCAAAAGAAAATCCTTGAGACAATCAATGAGACCATCCCCGCCGTCGGCAACCGGCAAAACGATCACTTCTTCGTCCGGTCTTTCAAGGCGAATCCCTTGAGCCAGAGCTTCTGAAGCTTCTCTGGCTGACAAAGAACCTTTAAAGGAATCCAGTGCAACTAAAACCGTCATAAAAACTCCTTTCGCAATCGTACCAATGACGGAAGTTATAAACAAGAAAATAATATTATCTTAATAGTGATTTAATTTATTTTAAAGCTTGAAACACTGACAACTTACTATTATTAGTAACGCTGTTAAAATAAAACGCAATTAAACAGGATTGACTCAAACATGATCCGAGAAGCCTTTTTCCGAATGATTCATGATCGGTTTGGAATTGAACCGGATTATCCTTTCGCGGAGGATTTTGTCACAGCGGTATTTCGACGAAAAGACAACCTAAAGTGGTTTGCCATTGTGATGTCGGTTGATGCCAAAAAGTTAAAAATCGGCGCGTACGGCGAATTGGATATCGTCAATCTGAAATGCACCGACGAAGATCGTGAGGCGCTTGCTCAAACCGAAGGGGTTTTACCCGCCTACCACATGAACAAAAAAAGATGGCTCAGTGTGATTTTGGATGAACAGGAAGATTTTGACGAGAAACTCTCTGAACTCGTTCAAAGAAGTTTTGATTTAACAGCTTCTCAGAAAAAGAAGTCCAAACTGAAATCGCAAAGCGTAGTACGATAAGAACATCTTTTATTGGAAGGAATGGTTATGAATCTCAACACCATTGATACACCGGCACTGATTCTCGAAGAATCAAAAATGAACGCCAACATCGCCCGTATGCGCGATAAGGCTAAAAGTCTGGGTGTGACTTTAAGACCGCACCTAAAGACAAGTAAGTGTTGGGAGGTCGCCAAGCGCCAAATTTGGACGCCTGAGGGTCCGGCAACCGTATCGACATTGAAAGAAGCCGAAGAATTTGCCGCTCATGGCATCAAAGACATGATTTATGCCGTTGGCATTGCTCCTCAAAAGCTGCACCGTGTTGCGGCGCTGATCCGGCAAGGCGTTGATTTAAAAATCATTTTAGACAATATTGAGGCCGCCCAAGCGGTCTCTGAATTCTGTCAAAAAGAATCCATAGAAATCAAAGTGTTAATTGAAATCGACTGCGACGGTCACCGCTCGGGTTTAACCCCTCAGAGCCCGGAAATTGTACAAGTCGCCAAGGCGCTGAAGGCTCCCGCGAAGCTCGTCGGCGTTTTGACTCATGCCGGCGGCTCGTACGATGTCGACACGCACGAAGCCCTCTTGGAGCGATCTCGCGGTGAAAGAGATGGCATCTGTCACGCTGCAAAGAGGCTTAGAGACGCCGGATTTGAGATTTCAATCGTTTCGGTGGGCTCAACGCCAACGGCCCTTACAGACGAGGACTTAAGCGGGGTTACGGAACTCAGAGCCGGCGTTTATGTCTTTTTTGATCTCTTTCAAGCCGGTGTTGGGGTATGCAAACCCACAGACATCGCCATTTCGCTTTTGGTCACTGTGATTGGTCACCAACTCGAGAAGGGATGGGTCATCACAGATGGCGGATGGATGGCATTGTCGCGCGACCGAGGGACCGCCAATCAAAAAGTTGACCAAGGTTATGGATTAGTCTGTGACATTAATGGAAACATCTTGGACGGTTTATGGGTAAGCGGAGCCAACCAGGAACATGGAATTATTTCAGCTCGAAGCGGACTGAACTTTGATCCGAAAAAGTTCCCCATCGGAACTCGTTTGAGAATTTTACCCAATCACGCCTGTCCGACCGGCGCACAACATCCTTGTTATTATGTCGTCGACGGTGACATTGAAGTCAAGGACAAATGGGATCGGTTTTACGGTTGGTAAGAAAAACAAATTCGTTATAGAAAAGCAAGGACCGAAGTGATAAAAAGCTTCGGTCTTTTTTTATTCTGGGAAAAAATCACCGAAAAATATAGAAAATATTAAAAGTATTTTTTGAAATATTAATAATAAATTTACCAATTGTTGAAAAGTCTAAATTTTCAATATCAATTCGGAAGAGCAGATTAATAGAAATTTTCTATTTACATATTTTCAAATCTTCATAGCAACTCGCGTAACAAATTCCGAGGAAATTTAAAGATCAGAAGTTAAAGTCGAGAACTGGCTCAATTGATTAAACTTATCTTAAAAAATGAAGCCTTTCGATTTTTGTTAACACGCATTATTTTTCATGTTAAACCGGTTTATATATCATTATTTTAAGTTTTATCACGATCTTAAAGTAAAAAATATAGGGTTTTGAATGCCTTGACTTTAACAAAGTGATCCCCTTGACAACGGAGAATTTAATCATCATAATAATGGGTATTAAAACACTATTTCACCATTATTTTGAGAATAATATGCGTCCGTCTTTAGCCGTTGAAACCTCTCTGAAGGCTCTTGGATCAAATTTGAAAATCGCTCGTCTGCGCCGTCGTTTGCCACAATCGCAGGTTGCAGAGCGTGCAGGAATATCCCTCAACACCCTAGCGAAAGTTGAAGCCGGCGACCCAGGTGTCGCTATCGGTAATGTCGCAGCCATTATGCAAGCGATTGGTCTGGGCGCCCCCATGGGCGATATCGCCTCTCCATCAGCCGATACGTCGGGATTGCGCCTTGAATCCGAACGTCTCCCTAAACGCGCCCGAGCGCCCCGCCGTTTAATCTAAAATGGCTTCTCAGACGTTAAACCTTTACTTTAAAAGTTCTTCTAATCCCCTGCCAATCGGTCAATTGAATATTGATGACCCTGGCAGGGAGTCTTCTGTTTGTTATTTTGTTTACAACTCCGATTGGCTTAGTTACGGTTATTCTTTAAGCCGAGATTTGCCTTTAATCCCAAAAGTATTTAAAACGGACACTAATCACCCTGTTTTCGGATTCATGTACGACTTGATCCCGGGTATCGGCGCCCGTAAAGCAGCGAAGTTTATTTATAAAAAAGACTTAACAAACAATCAGTTATTCCTACTTTCTCAAGAAGTGCTTCGCCCGGGAGCCATTGGTTTTAAAGATAGCGCTCAAGCAGCTCTTCAATACAAGGAAGTCGGTCCCTGCGCGCTCGATTTAGAGCGATTGATGATGGGACACTTGAATATTTCTAATATAGATTCTCTCTATCGGGGGCTAAGTGCACTACCTGGCGAACGTTTTAAGCTTGGTTATCAATCTGGTAAAAATAAAAATTTAATTTCAAAATTTAACATCCCCGATCCGCAACGAAATTTAGTGATCTGGGAAGCCATTGCATTAAGTCTTGCTAAACGGATGGGGCTGCAAACCGTATCGGCAGAACTTACATCCATGCGTGGAATGGATACGATTATCAGCAAACGTTTTGATCGAACCGCTGATGGCCATCCGATCGGATTCGCCTCCGCGCGTGCCCTTTTGGCTGCGCACGATGACAATCATTGTTATCTGGAGGTCGCGGACATATTAAATCAGGATGGCGCCAAACCTAAGATGGATTTGCTCGAATTGTGGCGTCGAATGGTTTTTAACATGTGTGTGGGAAATGTTCACGACTGTCTCGATAACATCGGTTTTATCCGTGATGGGGATGGCTGGCGTCTGGCTCCCCTTTATTCCTTAAAACCGGAACCTATATCCATTAACCGTCGTCACCATGCGACGGCTGTTACTGATGATTGCGACCGTCCGGACTTATCTAAAGCCGTCGAAATAGCCCCATATTTTGGCATCAGTCAACGCAAAGCCGAGGCTCTTGCACTCGAAATTTCCTCTTTTTGCGCTCACAACTGGGAAAAAGTCGCCCGAGATTTTCAGGCTGATCCCCTTGAAATTGACAATATGCGAAAAGCTTTTGAACAGCTTGATCTTTGATATCAGGGTTATCGTTTAGTCATATTGACTTACAACAAATCACTTACTTACCTTAACGCTCCTAATTACAGTTTGTTACTACTAGTCGGGAGTTCCCTTAGTAGAAAGAGACTTTGCTGAGAGCAAAATGTTGCTGTCGCGAAATTTCCGCCTCGTTTGACCACGGGAATAGCGACTTTGTTTTTATAAACAAACTCTCTCATAAAAGGAGCTTACTACTATGAAATTACGTGCATCTTTGATGGCCTGTGCCATCACAAGCGCCTTGGTTGCCATGCCGCTTACCTCGATGGCGTGCTCTACGGTGATCGTCGGTAAAGACGCTTCGGCTACCGGCCAAGTGATCGTTGGTCACAATGAAGACAATGGTGGCCGCGTTTTCAACCCCCAATACTATGTTCCGCCTGCCAAGCACAAAGCCGGTGAAATGATCAAATATGAACCGACGGCTGCTATGATCCCGCAAGTGCGCGAAACCTTGGGCTTTTACTGGTCTCAAACGCTTGACCCGAATGGCTCCTCCTTCTCTGACGGTTTTGTCAATGACGCCGGCGTGGTGATTGTTTCCAACGCTTGCTCAAACATTTTCGACAAAAATCAAAAATTGAAAGACGGTGGCGTGGGTTACGGTATTCGCCGCCTGATGGCAGAACGCGCTCACAGCGCTCGTGAAGCTGTGAAGATCGCCACAGACCTTCTCACGAAGTATGGCTACTTCTCTGAAGGCCGCACCTACACGATCGCCGATACGCATGAAGCCTGGCAGCTCGCCATCCACAAGGGTAATGTTTGGGTTGCCCGCCGTGTCAAAGACAATGAAGTGATTTATATCCCGAATAACTTCATGATGGATAAGGTTGACGCCACCGACACCGAAAACGTGATTGTTTCTCCGGGCTTGATCGAACGCTCCATCAAGAACGGTCGTTACAAACCCGCCACCCCAGGCGTCTACAACGACTTTAACTTCCGCGTCGCTGTTCAACCGGCTGAACAACGTGCCGCCGGCTACAACTTCGGTCGTAACCAAGTGGCTTGGAAATACATCACCGGTGAAAAGATCACCGATGCTGAAAAGTTCCCGTACTCCTTCACGCCTGACAAGAAGTTCACTGTCCAAGACGTTAAGAATATCTTGCGCTTGCATGAAGATCAAATCGGTGACGATGACGGCTGGTACCACCACTTGGGCTTTGGTCCGTGCCGTGTGACGACTCACGAATCTGTTGTTTTCGAAATCAACGACATTCCTGAACTCATCACGAGCTACCGCGCTTTGGCCCGTCCGTGCGAAACTCCGTACATTCCGTTCTATCCGTTGGCCAAACCCAGCCAGAACATGAGCTTCATGGATGCCGCTACCGCCACGAAGCAACACTTCAGCGCTCCGGACTATCGCTTCGATTATCACCCCGAATGGGCTTCCGCCACCTTCATCAACAACGCCAATACGTTGGAATTCCAACGTGATGACCGCGATGATAACTTCGACATCATCGAAGACTTGGAAGAAAAGTGGGCTAACGAACAAGCCGGTATCCGCGAACAAGCCAAGGCTGCTATGAAGGTTTCCAAGGATCACGCTTTGAACATTCTGCACCGCTACAACGTGGCTAAGTTGCAAGAAGCACAAGGCGCCATCCAAGCTCATTTGGATGAAATCGCTCCGCATAAGGTTGTGATTTTGGCTGACTCCATCGATCCGAAGAGCTCCGCCACGGTCAAGTTCGCTCTCTTAAGTGACGAAGACCTCGATGCAACCAAGATCGATCAAAAGAACACCTACGGTGGTGTGGGCCGCTCCAGCCTCACGACAAGCGGCGTGATGAGCGACTTGGCTCAACCGGTCGCCTTCTCCGCTGAAGACGTTAACGGCGACGGCAAGAAAGACATGGTTATGACCTTTGTGCAAAAAGACCTCGCCCGCTTCATGATGGCCGGCGCCGTCTATGACACGTGGCTCTACACCCGCGACGGTGGCGATCGTATCGCTGCTTTCGATACGGTGAAGATTAAGGGTCAAACCAACCGTAAGTTCTCCACCAAGGAACGCGGTCACGACAGGTAATCTGATTAACAGTCTTTGTTAATAGAGATCCTAAGCCCCGGAAATCCATCGATTTCTGGGGCTTTTAATTAAAAAACTCAACAAATTGAACCAAGAGTAACCATTTTTCTTTTGACTTTTATATACTTAGCAAATCGACTCTTAAGAGGGAACAAAATGCAGCAAAACAACACACCCTTGGTTCGCATTGTTGACGATGATGAAGGCATCCGCAACTCCATGGCCTTTTTGCTCGAAGGCGAAGGCTGGGAAGTTAAGACCTATCGCGATGGTTCTCAATTTTTAGCCAGTAATGACTTCAGTCGACCAGGTTGCATTATTTTGGATGTTCGTATGCCCAATATGAGTGGTTTGGGCCTTCAAACACACCTCAATGAAATGGGTGTGGATTTGCCGATCATTTTCTTAAGCGGTCACGGTGACATCGATATGGCCGTGCACACGATGAAAAACGGCGCCGTCGAATTCCTCCAAAAGCCTGTGCGCGAAGAACGACTCTTTAAAGTGGTTCATGATGTGATCACTGAATACATGAACCGTCAGGAACAAATGGCCGACGTCATTGAATTTAAGAATCGTCTTAAAAACCTCACCCAACGTGAACGCGAAGTGGTGAATTTGATCAGTTTGGGCAAATCCAATAAGGAAGTTGCTGAACAATTAGGCATTTCTGAAAAAACGGCTCAGGTTCACCGTGGCGCGGCATACCGCAAGCTCGAAATTCATAACGCCACGGAAATCGCCCGCTTGTTGATGCGCGCTAAAGAAGATCCGCAAATTCAGTAATGGCTGATGACAGAATCGCCATACAGACGCTCGGTTTGACCGGGCGTTTGTTTTTTGAACTCTATGAATCCGTTAGAATATTCGGAACATATTTATTATGGAGTCCATGATGAAAGGTCTTCGTCTTTTCTGCGCTGCCGCTCTTGCCTCAAGCTTATTGCTCACCGGCTGCGGTGTCACAACGCCGCTTGTTAATCCGCAAGAGCAAAGTGCGCCGGCTCAAATAACCCAATCCCAGATGCATAACGCCATTATCCGCGCCGCGCAATTGCGCAAGTGGCGCATCGTGAGTGACCAACCGGGTGTTGTCACCCTGGCTTATCCGGGCTCTGCCAAAGCCATTCATTTTGAAGCGATTGTCAAAGTCACCTATGACGCTCGCCGTTATAAAGTGAGTTATGTTTCCAGCCGTGGCCTTGATGAGAAAAAAGGCTGCGTGAATCCTGAGCTCAAGAGCAAGAATAAGTACGATGAAAACGCCATTTGCATCCACAGAAACGTCAACCGCTGGATGAATAACTTAAACGCTGACATTTTGGATGCGCTTTATCGCTAATTTTTAACCTATGCGACTTTTGGACTACTCGGTTTGGCTGCCGGGGCTAAACCCCGGCATGAATCCCCTGTCGATTCTTTCATCGGCAAAGCCTGACAGCATAGAAGTACCTAAACTGGCCTTTCTTCCCCTAATGCAAAGAAGGCGTTTAAGTTCTCTGGGCCGGGTCGTCCTCTCCACGCTCTATCCTCTGTTTGACAAGTACGGTCGAGGGAACAATAGCCCCTCTTCTGTAATCCTTGCTTCACGCTGGGGTGATATTCAACTGACCGTTAAAGCGCTCGAAGAGTTGAGTTCAGAAAAAACGCTCTCGCCCACTGGATTTTCAACCTCCGTGCATAACGCCATCGGCGGGCTTTTTTCCATGTTCGCCCATTTCACAGGAAATATCACCTCCATGGCGGCCGGCGAAAACACCATCGGTTCTGCGTTCACCGAAGCTAAGGCACAACTCGTAGAATATCCATTGGTTTTTGTTTCCATCTACGAGGATAAAACGCCTAAAGTATTTGATAAATATGGGAAAATACCATTCCCCTTTGCCGTGACGCTGGTGCTATCGAATGAAACAGAGCGGGATTGTGCCCTTGCATGGAAAGAGCACTTAGTAGCCAAAAACGTATCGGATGCGCCAATTCTCACTCAACTTTATGAGTTCTTGACTTGGCTGGATACAGAAAGAAGGCATGAGGGCGAATGATGAAGGGTCTTGGCAAACAATACCGTCGTTTGGCAACCGGCTTGGCCTTCGGGGTGTTTGGCGGCCTTGGCGTCTTTTTCCAATTTCTAATTTTTCCCGGCATTGTTATTGTTGTGCGGGATGAAAAACGACGAAAACGAATAGCCAGAAATGTTATCCATCGGACTTTTCAAGCATTTATCGCTTTTATCCGCGCCATTGGCATTTTGGATTGGGAAGGCCGTGGTTTAGAAAAACTTCAAGCGCCCGGACAATTAATCTTAGCCAACCACCTCACGCTCATCGATGTGGTGTTTCTCTTTTCTTTCGTTCCGAATGCCTGCGCCATTGTGAAATCATCTCTGGCGAAAAATCCTTTTACCTGGGGCGCCCTGTATGCGGCAGGATACATTACCAATGATGGCGGTCCTGAACTGATTAAAGATTGTGTGCGTGAACTCAAAAGCGGCTCAAGCCTTATCATTTTCCCCGAAGGAACTCGCACAGCTCCGGGTGTGATGCCAAGACTCAAACACGGAGCAATGATTACCGCCTTGGAAAGCAATGTGGATCCGACCATGGTGAAAATCACTTGCGAACCGATTAGTCTCACCAAAGGCGCTCATTGGTGGGATGTTCCGGACAGGCCGATGTACTTTACCTTTGAAGTCCTAGGTAAACTGTCGATTGAGCCCTTTAAAGAGCTATACGAAAGTACACCCGCCAAAGGGGTGCGCGCCCTAAGCCGAGAAATTTTTCGTGTATTATTTCCGAATTTAGTTGACCAGTTCACAAAACGGTGAAACGATGTCTGATGCGTTAAAAACAGAGCTCAAAACTTTAATCATTGAATCCTTAAACCTGGAAGATCTGACTGTTGAGGATATTGAGGACGATATGCCTCTTTTTTCTGAAGAAGGTCTGGGACTTGACAGCGTTGACGGATTGGAGCTCGGTTTGGCCCTCAAGAAGAAATACAACATCAGTCTGAACGCTGAGGCGGCAGAAACGCAAGAGTATTTCAAGGACATAAATTCGCTTGCCCATTGTGTAGAAACTTTCCGGAGCAAATAAAGCCATGGCCGTCACGAAAGAAGAAATTTTCGAAAAACTTCAGAGCGCTTTAAACGAAACCTTCGAAATTGCCCCGGAAAAAATCACCCGTGAAGCGCGTTTGATGGAAGACCTGGAGATCGACAGCATTGATGCAATCGATCTTTTAGTGCAACTTAAACCCCTGCTTGGCAAACGCAAAATCGACCCCTCTTATTTTTATAAGATGCGCACCGTCGGGGATGTTGTCGACGGCTTGTACGATCTTTTGACCCAACCGGAAGCCAATTAAACCAATATGTTCAAGCGGATATTGTCGATTGTTTTAACGATCGCCTACCCGTTTGTTGTTTTGATTGGTCTGAAATATTGGGGAGTGACCGCGCTCGTGGGACTCATTGTCCTGCTGTGCACAATCCAGTTATTGACTAAGCCTTCCCGTCTTTCACTTTTCTTTTTTGCAGTCAGCCTGCTGTTGGCTGCTACGAGCTTCTATTATCAGGCAGCCCTCCCCCTTAAGCTCTATCCGGTTGCCGTCAATCTCGTTTTATTGTGTCTTTTCACAGCGAGCCTTTTTTCAGAGCAAACGGTGATTGAACGATTGGCTCGATTGAAGGACCCGAAACTGCCCGCCGAAGGCGTTCGCTATACAAGAAAAGTAACTTGGATCTGGTGCATCTTTTTCATCATCAACGGCAGCATTGCTCTTTGGACCGCGCTATTGGCAAGCGATGAAATTTGGGCTCTTTATAACGGCTTTATTGCTTATATCCTCATGGGCATTCTTTTGGGTGGTGAATGGCTCTTTCGCCGTCATTTTCTTTCACGCTAAAATAGCGCCCGTACAACCAACGTCTCTGTTTTTTCATGGATATTCTTGAAACACTGAAAAAAAGAAATCCGACCGAGCCTCTCGCCTTGACGGCGCAAGGGTATCTTTGCGTGCAAAGTTTCCTTTCAGCCGTTGCGCGATGGAATCATTTTTTCAAACATAATCATATCGATAGCGCGGTTTTATTCTGTTCAAACAGAATTCGCTTCAGCGCCGCACTGCTGGGCGCGTGGTGCGCGCATGTGAAAACGATTCTTCCAACGGACCTTACGGTTAAAACAAAAGAGAAGTTGGAAAAAGAAGGCGCGTTTTTTCTGCTCGACGAAACCCCGGACCCCCTTGAATGCGAAGAGGCTGATCAAAAGACGCTTTGCCTTGCGATGAACGAAGCTTTGGTTGAACTTTTTACTTCCGGTTCAACGGGAGAACCCACGCGAGTGACAAAAACACTCGACCAAGTGCTCGCCGATGTCGATACGCTTGATGCTGACTTCCCTATCCGACCTCTAAAGGCCAGCGCTATTTTTTCAACCGTTTCGCATCAACACATTTACGGCTTTTTGTGGGCGGTGCTTTGGCCTATCGCAAGCCACAAAATCATTACGGAAAAACGACTTCTTTTCCCGGAAAATATCAAAACTGCGCTTGAACGGTCTTCTCATGCCGTTTTAATTAGCAGCCCGGCCCATTTAAAGCGCCTGCCGCTTGATTTGGATTGGACCGAAAGTCGCGCTCACCTGACTCATCTGGTCAGTTCCGGAGGCCCCTTAAGCGAAGAGGCTTTAAAACTTTGCCAACAAGCTTTCCACCGGACGCCCTTTGAAATCTTAGGCAGTACGGAACTTGACGGGATCGCATGGCGTCAAAGACGTTTTTTACCCAATGACACGGTTGACCCGACTTCTTGCCTATGGAAAGCCATGCCGGGAACTGAAATCGGCATTAATCCCGACGGGATTATTCAGGTGAAATCCGAACGCCTGGATCCCCTACATTGGACAGTAGGTAACGACAAAATCGTTATGCACACCGGTGGTCTTTTCACACTGCTCGGACGAACTGATCGTATTGTCAAAATCGAGGAAAAGCGACTAAGTCTGACTGCCTTAGAGAAATCCTTGCTTGCCAGCGGATTGTTTACCGAAGCTAAAGCGTTTCTTTTCACTGAGAAACGGGATTTGGCTGTTGTTGCTGTGCCATCAGAAAAAGGACAGGCGTTACTGAGTCAAAGTAAATTAACGCTCATTCGTGCCGCCGAACACTACTTAAGAGAGGAATTTGAAGCAGTCCTTTTACCTCACCGATGGCGCTTTGAACCCATCATGCCCACCAACAGTCAAGGCAAATACACAATTGAAGCACTTCAATCCCTTTTTGATCGAAGACATATTGAACCGAGTCTCGCTAAAGTAGAACACCATTCAATGGAGTTACATTTCAAAGTCGATGAACGACTGCCTTTCTTTGAAGGGCATTTCCCCCAATGGCCCATTTTACCCGGCGTTGCTCAAGTTCATCTTGTCATTGAAGAGGCCCATCGGTATCTAAAGACGCCCCAAGAGGTCAATTGCATCAGTAACCTGAAATTCATGTCCATCATCAGACCAAAGACGAAGATAATGATAACGTGCCTCTTTGATCCCGAGTCAATGAAAATGAAATTCAGCCTTACTTCCGCTGACCGTTCGACTCGTTACAGCTGCGGCACCATTCATTTTGCGACAGACAAAAAAGACAATGACTAAGAGACTTTTTCTCATCCCCAACTACAACCACCCCGATACAATCGGCTCGGTCGTTCAGTCTTGCCTGCCGCATGAAGGCGACATTTTGATTGTCGACGATGGCAGTAACGCCCAAACCAAAGAAAAGATAGCCAAGGCTGCCTTGCTGTCAAAACGCGTCAATGTTCTCACTCTACCGGTTAATTCCGGCAAAGGAGGAGCGGTGTTAGCGGGCTTTCAATGGGCGATTGACCGTCAATATACCCACGTTTTTCAACTGGATGCTGACGGGCAACAAGATGCTGCGGCCATCAGTGAATTTTTAGATTCCTCTAATAAACACCCCCAGGCGCTCGTCTGTGGCTATCCGATCTATGATGAATCGGTTCCGCTTTCACGAAAATGGGGACGACTAATTACCGATTTTTGGGTTGTAATCAATACCCTGTCGAGAGCCTACCGCGATTGTCTGTGCGGATTCAGAATTTATCCGATGGACGGTGTCACTCGGTGGCTATCAACCAATCCCACCATCGGCAAAAGGATGGACTTTGACTGCGATATTTTGGTTCAGCTTTATTGGCAGGGAATCAATTGCATTAATTTACCCGTCAAAATTTCTTACCCCGCCAACGGCATCAGCCACTTTCGGCCGATAGAAAACTGGTATCTCAGTAAAATGCATGCGAGAAACTTTTTCGGCATGCTCGTGAGACTGCCGACACTATTGGGCAGACATTTTCATGCGTAACGCAAAAGAACACTGGGCCGATAAGGTTGAACATACTTCCGTGCTCGGTATCAAAATCCTCTTTCACCTGCACAGGCTTTTCGGTAAGCTCCCCTTCCGATTGGCGCTGGCTCCGGTTGTCTTTTGCATTTGGATTTCGGACAAAATGGCGCGGCTAGCCAGTGAAGATTACCTGCAAAGGGCTTATACGAACGGTTACCTGAACCGCAAACCGGGACCTTTCAGCAGTCTTTGCCACATGTTTTATTTTGCCGAGACCATTCTCGATAAAATGTTGGCGATTTGGTCTGAGCAAGCCACTGAAAACCTCTCGGTTGAAAATGAAGCGCTCATGACTGATCTCTTGGCTCAAGGCAAAGGCGCTGTAGTCCTGACTTCACACATGGGCTGTCTGGAAGCCCTTATGCACCACGGTTCACTTTACAAAATTCCGAGCATCGCCTTAGTGCACAGTGCCAACACTGCCCAATACACACGGTTGGTGGAGCGCTCGAACGCTCTCGGCCACATAGAATTTTGGGAAGTCACTGAGCTTAATCCCGCCAGCATTATGAAACTTGAAGAAAAGTGCAAGAAGGGTTACTTCATTTTCATTGCCGGCGACCGCATTCCGATTCATTCAAAAGCCATCACCGCTGTCTCTTTTTTAGGTTCAGAAGCGCATTTACCCACGGGTGGTGTTATCCTCGCCCATATGCTCGGATTGCCACTTCTGTCGATGACCTGTTGGCGTGAAAGCACTTCAGCCTTCGGTGATCTGAAAGGACAGAACCGCTACCGAGTCCGTTTTGCCAAACTCGCCGATCAGGTAAGATTGCCAAGGGGCAAACGCGATCAAGAATGCCAACGCTTAATGCAACAATACGCGATGGAACTTGAGCGCGGCTTAAAGCAAAGTCCCTTGGATTGGTTCAATTTTTATCGATTTTGGGGGACCTAATGATCAAAGGTGTTCTCAAAGGCTCTTTAGTGGCAGCTCTCGCTGCCTTAGTGTTTGGCGCCGAGACTTTGGCTTTTGATCTTCAAGCCCTTTCCAAAAGCCTTGCTAGCGCGCAGTTGACAACCGGTCACTTCGTTCAAGAACGCGAGCTAACCGGTTTCCCCAAACCCATGCGAACCGAAGGGGTCTACTTTCTAGATTTGAAAAAGGGCATCGTTTGGGAGACGCTCAAACCCTTTGCCAATACCTTGATCTTTTCTGAAAAGGGCATCAAGAGGATCAATAAACACGGCGCCCAGGTTATTTCCGCCCAGGACATACCCTATCTGAAAACAGTCAATGCTCTTATGTTGTCCCTTTTTAGCGCACAAACTGAGGGCTTGAATAAAGATTTTGATATCCTCCTGGAAGGATCGTTTGCGCACTGGTCAATGACGCTTGTGCCTAAAAAAACGTCGGCGTTGGCCACCGTTTTTAATTCACTGGAAATCACGGGAGCCGCCTCGCCTCAAAGTATAAAAATGGTCAATCGGCAAAATGAAACAACCCGCCTTCAGTTGTCCGGACAAGAAAAATTGACCCGCTGGCCCGACCGATTGGAGCCGCTATGAGTCGGAGAGAAAGATTCTGGGCGTCGCTCGCCTGGGCCATATTAATCTTCTTTGCGTTGCTTTACGTCTGCCTATGGGCTCAGAACAATCGACCTGAGTTCGATTTATTGGACTTACTGCCGGAAAACCAAGTTGTCAGCGCTGAGGAAAAATGGCTTCAACAAGCTCTCTCTAAAGAACATAAAGATACCGTCACATTAGGTATCGCTTTACCGGACGAAAAAGAAGAGACCTTAAATTCCGTGCGCGCCGTCGTGGACGCCTGGAGTAAAAGGGCAGCGCTATTTGAAAAGCTTGAAGAGACAGCTGTGGGCTTGCCGTTACTTGATCAAGTTCGCTCATTGGCTCAAGGGCAAATGACGGTTCAAAGCCAAAAAGAACTCTCAGCGACTAACCCTCAGGCTATTTTTGAGCTCGTTGCCGCCAATGCGGCGTCCCCGATGGACGCTTCCGTTTTTTCCTTTTCCGAGGACCCTTTAGGGGTGCAAAACGAATGGATTAGGCAGCGGCTCAATCAATGGCACGTGCATTTTAAAGACGGCGTCCTTTTGACTGAGCATGAAAATACCCCATATGCCCTGTATTTTTTCCGCCTTGACAGTGAAAAAATCATGCATGAAGGCGCCGCGGTCCTTGAAGCGATAGATGAACTGAAACATTCACTCAAGCAAGATTGCCAAGCCTCTCTTATTGTCTCGGGCCTTCCCCTTTTTTCTGCCGCGGCGGCCGTTGAAGCTCAAAATGAACTCGCCTATCTTGGACTTCTATCCACTCTGGGCATCATTGCCATCGCCTGGTTTTGGTTCGGCAACCTCAAGGCGCTTTTATTAATTCTTGCCGTCAGCGCTCAGGCCTTTTTGTTGGCCGTTGCCGCCACATTGCTCATTTTGGGCAAGGTTCACTTAATCACCCTTGTCTTCGGCACCACTTTAATCGGCATCACGGTCGACTATTCCGCGCATTACCTCTGCACACGTCTCGGACAAAGCGATTCGTCCGAAGAGTCCCTGAAAGCGCTTCTTCCCAGTCTTACGCTTGCCCTGCTTTCGACAGCCCTCGGTTTTGCTTTGATGGCTAGCACGCCTTTCCCCGGACTCACCCAAATCGCTGTCTTTTGTGTAACCGGCGTTGCTTCGGCCTACGCCGCTGTTGTTTTATGGTTGCCCTTGCTTGCCTCCGGCTTTTTTCCTTTCAGAAAAAGATTGCAAAAACTGACCGCTGAACTTTTATCCCTTCCGGCCTTTGAAACGCTAAGCAAACGAACCCTCGCGGCAATCGCCGCCTTGTTTATTGTCCTCTGTACAGCAGGTTTCATAAAACTGGAACTAAAAACTTCTCTTTATGATCTCAACAATCCTCCTGAAGACTTACTCAGACAAGCCGCCACTTTAAGCCAGGTGATGAATACGCCTTCTCTGTCTCAATACTTTTTGATTGAGGCCTCCAATCCTGAAGAATTGCTTCAAAAAGAAGAGCGGCTAATCGAGCGCTTCAACCAACTCAGCGACAAAGAGGTCCGATTAATCAGCGCGGCCGATTGGATTATGTCCGAAAAGCGCGCCCAAGAAGCGCGCCAAGCTTACCGTTCGAGCTGCCTCTCGGTAAGCGAGCTTTTCAATAACCTTTTGGGAGCGCCCCTAGGCTGCGAACTGGCCTCAAACCCATTTAACGAACGGCTTAAAATTGCAGAAAGTCTGAACGCACTGCCTCCCCTGCGTTTAACCGACGATAAAGCGAGCGCTCTGGTTTTAATTGCCGGCATCCATAAAGACAATCTTGATCGGATCAAGGCGCTTGAAGATCCCGCAGACGGTGTTTACTTTAAAAACTATCCGCAGCAGATTTCTGAACTTTTAGCGCGCTACTGCGAGCGCATCGCCTGGTTGTTGGCCGCGGCCGCCTTAGGCACCGTTATTTTGCTGACCATACGCTTTAAAAACCAAGCTTGGCGAGCCTACTGTCCCTGTCTTTGCGGCATAGCTCTTACCATGGCCACGTTGGGACTACTGGGTTACGGACTCTCCCTATTCTCTTTGCTAGCCTGCGTGCTGCTTTTAGGCCTGGGACTTGACTACGGGATCTTTCTCACCGCCAATCCCCAGGGCAACAGCCGAACCGTGGCGGCGGTGACTTTTGCTGTTCTCACTACCTTGCTTTCGTTCGGTCTTCTTGCCTTTTCAAGCACGCCCGCCCTGAATAGCTTCGGTTTGTGCATAATGATCGGAGAATTCTTTATCTGGTGTCTGACACCGGCTTTCAGAAAGGTTACCCATCGTGATGAAACATCGTCTCGTTAAAGGGCTATGTTGCGTGGCCCTGGCTTTCAGTCTTTCGGCCTGCTCCCTGTGGCAGCCCAATACTTCAACTGTAGAAGAAGCCATTAAAATCCCAACCGTGTTGCCCACCTGTTCTGACTTAACGAGGTCCTTCAACGCCTATCAACACATCCACGTCAATGCCGATCGCTATGACGCCGAGTCGCAAACAAATGATTTTGAGGCGATGATCACTGCCGACAAAAAAGGCATGAAAATCGCGGTCATGGCGATGGGCATGAAGGTCTGGAACATTGACTTTGACGGCATGGTTATCACCGAAGAGCGAAGTGAACATTTGCCCGAAGGGCTTGAAGCGCAATACATGGTTCGCGATATTGCCTTAGCTTATTGGCCAAGTCGCGATCTCAAACCTCAATTAAAAGACTGGACTTTGGTCGAAGGCGACCGGACACGATTAATCTACGCGCCCGGAGAAGAAAAACCGATTATCTCCATCGAGTATCGTAAAGGCGCGGCGCCGCTGTCTGGCGACGGAGAAGTGATTTTTGAAAATCACCTTCACCACTATCGGCTCACGATTCAATCCAGTCGCTTGAAATGACAACAAAAGTTTACATCCACCAATTTTCAAGTTTAAGCGCTGCCGGTGACAACGCCGGCTACCGCGAGTCGATCTTTGCTGAAAAAAGACCGGCTTTGCCCTGGATTGACGATTTTACGGGCAACCGTATTCGCTTCGGTCAAATTGACGAGCGGTATCTGATTTCAGAAAAAACAATTAAAGAACGTTTTCCACATGTTTTAAACAACCCGACGCTTCGATGGGGACGAGGCAACCGCCTGGCGGCCTCGATTGCCAACCCCTTGGTTGAAAACGTCAATCACTTAATAGAAAAATACGGGGCCGACAGAGTCGCTTTGGTCATCGGAGCCTCCGTTGCCGGCATGACTGAGACCGAAAGATTTTTCTTTGAAGGAAAAAAGGATTCCGCGTACCGTGACACGGATCTTGAAATGTACAACCCGGCTCGCGCCCTTAAAGCCATTTTTAAACTGAAGGGACCGGTGTACACCATTTCAACGGCCTGCACTTCCTCAACAAAGGCCATGATCAGCGCGGCCCGCCTTATTCAGTGCGGAGCGGTTGACGCGGCGCTGTGCGGTGGCTTGGATGCCAAGAGTCTTTTTACGATAGCGGGTTTTGAATCCTTAGGCGCCGTCTCCTCCGACCTCACTCAACCTTTCGGCGAACATCGCGATGGAATCAATTTAGGCGAAGGCGGCGCTCTTTTTATTTTGGATAAAGAATCTTCTGGCTATGAATTAAGCGGATGGGGCGAATCCAGTGACGCTTATCACATTTCATCACCCGAGCCCAATGCCATTGCCGTTCAAAGTGCGATTAAACACGCGCTTCAAATGAGTGAAATAGAGGCTGCGGATTTTGTTTGCGCTCACGGCACCGGCACTCGCAAAAACGATGAAATGGAAGCTTTAGCCATTCACAATTTGATGCCCAACGCTTATGTCTGTTCAACCAAAACGGTAACCGGCCATACTCTGGGGGGCGCCGGAGCGCTCTGTGCGGCCGCGGCCCTTTTGTCTCTTGACACACAAAAGCTTCCCACGCACCTAATCGAAGACAATGTCGACCCACTTATCGCTACAATTAAACTCACAGTGAAAGCGGCAACGAGCGGCGCTATCTCAAGCGTTTTATGCAACAGCTTTGCTTTTGGCGGCAACAATGCTGTCATCGTCATTAAGAAGAACAACAATGCAGCCCATTGACCTCTTAGCCAGTGAATTGCTTCCCCATCGAGCAGGGATGCTTTTTTTAGATCGCGCCCTCGAAGGCGATGACGACGGTATTACGGCTTGCGCGCTGATTAAAGAAAACCATCTCTTTGCCCAAGACGGAAGAGTCGGCAGTTGGGTTTTATTGGAATACATGGCTCAGACAATGGCCATGTGGACCAGTTGGAATGCCCGTAAAAAAGGCCTTCCGGTCCCAGTCGGTTTTCTGTTGGGCACACGGCAACTTAAACTTCACGTTGATTCAATCCCGGTAGGGACTGAGCTCTACTGTAAGGCCGAACGCATTTACGTAAGCGAAACCGACGGTGTCGCCCAATTTCAGTGCGAAGTCTACGCCGATGGGAAACTGCTGGGCCAAGCCGCTTTAAACGCATTTGAACCGAAAAATCCGGAAACTTTTTTGGCTGAACATTAAATGTCTATCCATCCATCCAAATCCGTCTTTATCTCAGGGTCTTCAAGAGGAATCGGCAGAGCTTGCGCCCTATGCCTGGCGGGCCATGGCTACGATATCGTCCTTCATGGCAAAAGCCCGAGTCAGGCGCTTGAGCAAACATTAGCCGATGTTAAGGCTATGGGAGTCAATGTCCGTGCCTTGACTTTTGATGTTTGCGATCGTGAAGCGAGCCGTCAAGCGCTTCTGAAAGATATTGAAGAACACGGTATGTACTGGGGCATTGTGGCCAACGCCGGCATTTCTCGGGATGTCACCTTTGCGGGAATGGAGCCACAGGCTTGGGACACAGTGCTAGAAACTAATCTTCAGGGTTTTTATAACGTGGTTCAACCGCTTGTGATGCCAATGGTGCATACAAGACGCGGCGGACGCATTGTGGTTATCGCCTCGATTTCCGGGGTGATGGGAAATCGCGGACAGGTTAATTACTCGGCGGCTAAAGCCGGTCTGATCGGCGCGGCTAAAGCGTTGGCTTTGGAGTTAGCCAGTCGGAAAATCACAGTCAACGCGGTGGCTCCCGGTTTGATTGAAACCGATATGGTTGATGAAAGTGTCACCGAGCGCGCTTTACCTTTTATACCGATGAAACGAGTCGGAAAACCCGAAGAAGTGGCCGCCACCGTCGGCTTTTTAATCTCCGACGATGCCGCCTACATCACCCGATCGGTGATTGAAATTGATGGAGGGCTGCACGGATGAGCCATCGAGTCGTAGTAACCGGCATGGCCGGCATCAGCCCTCTCGGTTGTGACTGGCCCACAGTCCTTGCGAAACTGAAAAGCTACCATAATGCCGTGCAGATCATGCCCGGTTGGGAACAATTGGATGGCCTAAATTCCTTATTGGCTTGTCCCGCGGCCCCCTTTAAACTAGGTGAGCGCTTTACACGCAGGGCTACGCGAAGCATGTCGCGCAATAGCCTCATGGCTTGTTGCGCCACACAGCGGGCGCTTGAAGACGCGGGACTGATTGATTGCGACTGGATTCATGAGGGCGGCATGGGAATTGCCTACGGCTCTTGCGCCGGCGACCCGCATTCACTCATGGAAATTGCCGCGCTTGGGGTAGAAAAGACAACTCGTAAATTAAACGCCACGACTTATGTCCGGTTTATGGCCCACACCTGCGCGGTCAATATCGGCGTCTTTTTCTCCATTACCGGTCGTGTCATTACGACCACCAGTGCCTGCACATCGGGCAGCCAGGCTATAGGCTACGCCTACGAAACCATCAAAAACGGCTACCAAAGGGCAATGATCGCCGGCGGCGCAGAAGAATGTTCCGTGGCTAACACAGCAATTTTTGACACCCTTTTTGCCACTTCAACCCAATTTAACGATAAGCCCCAACTGACTCCCCGCCCCTTTGATGCGCAAAGGGATGGACTGGTTCTGGGTGAAGGCGCCTGCACACTGATTCTGGAAAGTCTTGACAGCGCCCTCGAGCGCAACGCGCCGATTTACGCGGAAGTTGTCGGTTTTTCCACCAATTCAGACGGCAAGCACATCACCAATCCCGATTCGATCAAAATGGCCGAAGTCATGACAGAAGCGTTGCGCGATGCAAACTTAAAACCTGAAGATATCGGTTACATCAACGCCCACGGCACGGCCACGTTATCGGGAGACAGGGCTGAAAGCCTTGCCACCGCAACTGTATTCGGTGACAAGACCCCGGTTTCAACGCTCAAAAGCTACATGGGGCATACTCTGGGCGCCTGCGGCGCGCTCGAAGCCTGGATGAGCATTGAAATGATGCGTGAAGGATGGTTTGCCCCGACAATTAATCTCACCGAACCCGACCCGAACTGCGCGGCGCTTGACTACATTATGGGCGAAGGCAGAAACATTTCGTGCGAGGCTGTTATGAGCAATAACTTTGCCTTCGGTGGCATTAACACCTCTTTAATTTTTAAGCGTTTTAGAGCCTAAATGCTTATCTGGTTCTGTGAGATTGCCCTTGAAAGTAACAATGAGAGTCTGATTCATCAGCTCTCAATGCGGCAGCTTACCCGTTATCGACGTTTCTGCCGCCCTATCCGAGCCACACAGTACCTCTACTCACGCCTTTTCTATAAAAGAGTTTTAGCGGCCTTAAAGGTCGACGGACACCTCGATGATTTCCCGATAGGTCAACCCCATCCCCCTATCGATACAGAGTACGGTCGTTTTTATACGAGTTTGACCCACAGCGGTCGGTATTTCGCTCTCTCCTTTTCTCATTTCCCCCATGCGGTCGATGCTGAAGTGATGGTTCAGAGAGACTTCTTGCAACTAGCCGATTGGTTTGGCAATGAGCAAACAATCACAACGATTAAGGAAAGTTCTGACAGAGCCCTAGACTTTTACCGCTTTTGGTGCCGTCACGAGTGTCAGATTAAAGTGGGCAATTGCCATCTCAATGATTATGGATTTACTGAAGAAGTGATAAATAAAGATAGCCTGCCCGTCATGCTGAGTTGTTTGCACCGAAAAGCGGACAATCCGACAATCCGACATATCCGCGACGTTCTGAGAGACCCCTTGGAGCTTGGATTATGACCTTAAATGAACACAAAAAAGAACTTCTGAGTGCATACGAAGATGCTCAGAAAATCGCTTTTGCTCCATTTATTTTTCAGGCGACGGCAGCCGCCAAAGAAACCGGCTTACTGGACGCTTTGGGACAAAGCGACACGGGCCTCAATATTGAAGAGTTGTCGCAAAAAAGCGGTCTTACCCTTTACGCAGTCAAAATTTTGACCGATATTCTGCTTACAGCCAAAGTTATAAAAAAAGAAAATCAAAAGTACAGCTTAAGTTTGGTTGGTCAATGCTTAATTTATGACCGTATGACGGAAGTTAATTTTGATTTTACCCATCATGTCAATTACAAAGCGCTAAGTCATACCAAAGAAGCTTTAAAAACAGGGCGCCCTTGTGGACTTCAGGAATTTGATCCCTCTTGGAGCACCATTTACCCACATTTAAAAGACTTGCCCGAAGAAGTTCAGAAAGCCTGGTTTGCCTTTGATCATTTTTATTCAGACAGCGCCGATCAGGCCGCCATCGATGTTTTGAAGAACAGAGAAATCCGATATTTTTTGGATATCGGCGGCAACACCGGACGATTTATCCATAAAGCTCTCTTGAATTGGACCAAGGCCCGCGCCTGTTTGGTCGATTTGCCTCAACAAATTAGCTTAATGCGCGCCAACACGGAACTGAAAGCGTTTCAGGACCGAATCGATGATTACCCGATTGACTGGCTTAATGATGAAGCTTCCCTTCACATTGATACCGATATTGATTTGATTTGGATGAGTCAGTTTTTGGATTGTTTCAGTCATTCGCAAGCCGTCAGCATTCTCAAGCGTGTCCGCTTATTATCGAGAAAGTATGCTTGCCCTATCGCTATTTTGGAACCAATAGTTGACAAGCAGCGAAACGCCGCGGCGACTTTGAGCGTAGCAAGCTGCTCGCTTTATTTCAGTTGCCTAGCCAACGGTAACTCTAAATTTTTCTCTTCTGACGAATTAAAAAGCATTATTGACGAAGCGGGACTCATTGTCGACTCGGTTCACGAACCGCTCGGTGTTGGACATTCTTTGTACTTATGCAGATAACTTATTGAAAAATTAGTGAATTAACTACTTTAATTAGCCGTGCATTTTGCATGGTTTTCCATTCTTATGTTTACTTATTTCTACGGTCGCAATAAGTGTCATAATTTCCTTAATGTCTGATCGCTAAGGAGAAGTGTCATGAATGATCTATCGGCTTATATTCCTGAAATGATTGAAACACGGCGTTATCTACACCGGATCCCGGAAATTGCCTGGACCGAATTTTTAACATCGGAATTGGTGATTAAGCGTGTACGAGAATTAGGCTTTAAGACTATTATCGGCAAAGCATTGTTTAACGAAGAATACGCCTATGGCCGAGAAGATGACGTCATTGAAAAGGCTCAAAAAAGGGCCTTGTCAATGGGTATGGATCCTAAGCTTTTAGAAGAAATGCAAGGCTATACCGGGTGTATGGCGATTTGGGAGACCGGACGCGATGGTCCTGTAACGGCTTTTCGATTTGACATGGATTGCATTGCCGTTGAAGAAAATCATGACGAAACAAACGAAGCTTATGTGGGAGGATTCGATTCAACATTCCCCGGCCTGATGCATGCCTGCGGACATGATGGTCATACAGCCATGGGGCTGGCTTTTGCCCGCTGGATTAAAGACCATGGCGATAGTCTCAAAGGAACGATTAAATTGGTTTTTCAGCCCGCCGAAGAAGGAACAAAAGGCGCAAGCGGTATTGCTGAATCCGGTCTTTTGGATGATGTGGATTACTTTATTGGCGGGCACGTCGGTATGGACCCCAAACTGCACGAATTGGGCATTATTACTAAAGGCTTCCTTTCGACAACCAAGATTAATGTTGGCTTTACTGGCAAACCCGCTCACGCCGGCGCTGCCGGTCAAGAAGGACGCAATGCCTTGATGGCCGCCTGCTCAGCCTCTATGCAAATCATGGGAATTGCCCGTCATGGTCAAGGAAACACAGCTGTCAATATCGGCACTCTGCATGCCGGCGAAGGACGAAATGTTGTGCCTGTGCATGCAAAGATGGAGTTAGAAGTACGCGGTGCCAATGACGAAATCTGCAAGTACATGCAAGAGCGTGCCTTAAAAATGATTAAAGGCAGCGCCGAGAGTTACGAAGTCGGATGTGATATCAAGATTATGGGACGCGCGACCAACGTCGTGTCTGATCCTGAAATGTGTGACCTTATCCGAGAAGTTGCAACAGCAGTGCCGGGAATTAATCGTGTGTTTGACTACGACACAATCACCTCCAGCGAAGACTGTTCGCTTTTAATTCAAAAAGTCCAGTCCCATGGCGGCAAAGCCATTTTCTTCTATTATGGATGCAACCACAACGGTCACCACAAATCAGACTTTGAAATCCAGGACACGGAAAGTTTGCCGTTAGGATTGGCTGTGTTTGTGGGAGCCTTGAAAAAGACAAACGGTCAATAATGCTGTTTAAAACCCGAAGGCACAGCCTTCGGGTTTTCTCAATATAGGAAAAGTAAATGAATAAGAAAATCTTATTGGCGGTAAACGGCACCCTCATGAGAGGTCTGAAACTTAACGGAAACATGATCGAAGCGGGCGCAGAGTTTGTGAAAGAAGCTAAAACAGAAAAGCATTATCGTTGCTGGAGCATCGGAGATGACCATCCGGCAATGATCAAAACAGACCAAAACGGCGCTGAAATAGAATTAGAGGTCTGGGCTGTTCCTTCCGAAGGACTGGCCTCGATTTTGTTAAAAGAACCTGCTGGCCTTTGTATCGGTAAAATTAAGCTCAACGATGGCTCAGAGGTGTTGGGAGTGTTGGGAGAGCCTTGGTCTATTGTTGGACAAAAAGAAATTACGCAATACGGTGGTTGGCGAAAATACATCGCTGACAAGTAATAACTGTTGTCTTATTGTTTGATAAATCCTCCACGGCTTAAAATCGGATCCAAGTAAATAAAACTTTTTGGAAACTATAATCAGGCCTAAAGCATCTTCTCTTGAATAACCAGATCGAAGTAAGCGCTTTACCATTAAGCTTTTCGTGCCACCAGCAAAAAAGAGCCCACTGCGATGATCAGACCACAGTGGGCAGTTAAATTGGAAAGGTAGCTAGGCTCATCGCCTGCGCTTTCCCCGAACGAAACCGATCTCCCTCAAACGATTCCGTCCACCCGATGAAACGGATGCGACAAACGCATCCCCCTCGTTTCACCCGGCTCGAGCACCCGTAAGCGAAGAACCAAGCGCTCGGTGAGCACCAAAACCACAATTCCGTTCTGATCCTCACGCCTTTATTGTCATCCTTTTTCATGACAATGAGAACTAGGACTTTCCTTACCCCCAAAGAGGCATTAAATCCAATAGATTAAATAACAAACTGATTTTCTAGTGAAAGAATATTACCGCCAAGGTATATCTCCGGGGAATAATCGATCCACGAGTTCACGAAATTCAACCGATGCGTCGTCAACCTTATCTAAAAGCGTTGGTTTCCCACTACGTTCGTCCCATTGAACGGTATAGACATTATTGTGGCGACCGACTTCAGTTAATTCCAACTTGGCATAACGAAGAGATGAATGACTCCAGGATGAGCCGTAGACAGCTTCGTAGCGAAGCGTTTGCGGGCAGGATAGAAGCGTTTTCGTATCATCGCTTTTGACGCGAATAACTTTTAAACCCTTATCCATCAAGGCTCGTCTCAAAGTCAAAAAAGCTTGAGGACGTACGGAAGGATTGTCCACTAAGCAAAGATTTTTCTGACCGGCTCCGTGCCAATCGTCAGAGGCGGGTGTTCCCGCGCAACCTGAAAGAGTCAGAACTGCAGCGCCCATACAGGCTGCGAACAACAAAGACAAACGCATGATGGTTACCTTAAATATTTGCCCTGATTCTACTAGTCATCCGGAAAAAAACAATAGAGTTAGACACTTAGTCATAAAGCTGTAAGGAATAATTAATCTATCGGTCATACAATGCGAAAATTCGATTGAGAACTGTGTGCAAAAAAGATGTCTGAAAAAAATACCCCTTCTCCCGCGCCTGCTCTTTGGAACCCAATGTGGGCCATCTTGTTGAGTTTTATTTTCACACCGGTCTTCGGCGGCATCGTCTGCGGGATGAATTGGCGCGCAATGGGCAAAGAAGAAATGAGTGTGCGCTCATTTAGCTTTATGCGTTCGACGATTTTCATTATGGTTCTCTATATTTTTGCCGAACCGATGCTTCGCGGCATCCCCTACACCCAGTACGTCCTGCTTGCTCTGATGGTCGGACTGTGGTTGGTTTGGACTTTTATGGACGGGCTTAAGCAATTGCGTTACGTCAACGACACATACGGCGAGGATTACGAACATAAATTCTGGGCCAAATGCATCACCTGGGGCGTGGGCGGTTGGGTGGCCTATTATGCATTGGCCATTACTTACGTTATCGGTCTGCACCTTTTAGGCACCGCGATTTAGACTCTGAAAACATCATGGCTACACGAGCGAAAAAAGCCGAAGTAAACCGAAACGCCAGAGCCAATTATGTGCTCGGGCTTTTGGGCGGCGTTGCGCTCTCCCCGCCTCTGGCTTCCAAAGAAGCCATGCAGTACTACGCACGGGCTGCCGCTGAAGGCAACCCTGACGCTCAGTACCAGCTCGCTAAATTATTGGTGGAAGGTCAAACGCTCTCAACCAACAACCGCGCGGCCCTGAAGTGGCTCAAAAAAGCCGTCGAAAAGGACCACGCGGCCAGTCAACACCTTTTGGGTGTGATGTACTTGAAGGGTCAAGGGGTCACGCGCGACGCTCAACGCGCATTGGAACTCTTTCGCCAAGCGGCTATTTCCGGTAACGCCGAGGCTGAATACGATCTGGGTTGCGCCTTAATGGATGGCATTGCAGGCGAAAAAGATGACTACCAAGCTTTGCGCTGGTTTAGGCTTGCCGGAGCCCAAGGTCATGTTAAAAGTCAATACCGGGTGGGATACGCGCTGGCTCACGGCGCCGGCTGCGAGATTGATCTGCAGCAGGCTTCCACGTGGCTCAGAAAAGCAGCGGTAAACGGAGATCCCAAAGGTCAGTACGAATTCGGACTTTTATTTATCCATCCGGACTACCCCAAGCGAAACGAAGAGGAAGCCTTTCGTTGGATCAGACTTTCAGCCATCGCCGGTTTTGCGCCCGCCCAGTACCAGCTTGCGCTTTTTTATCAGGCTGGAGAAGGGACACTTGCCTCTTACGAAGAAGCCTTCACTTGGGCAAGACGCGCGGCCGCCCAAGGCGAAGAAAAAGCCCTCTTGCTTTTAGCCAGTCTCTACCGTTTTGGCGCAGGCACTTCTGCCAGCATCACGGCCGCCTACGCGATTGCTTCTTATCTTTCAAGCGCTGAAAATCCGAACGCGACGGCGCTTTTACAAACGCTTGAACCTCAAATTGCAGTCAGTGACCGCGCAAGGGTTCAAAAAATGCTCTCATCGACAAAGACGGCCCTGGAACTGATCGAAAATATCGCCGCATTAGGCTAAACAAAAAGGCAAACTCTCCAACGGAGAACTTGCCTTTAGTCGAAAACGGAAAAATTATCGACCGTTTTTCAAATAACGTTGACGCACGCTTTCAAAAAGACAGATACCCGTGGCAACGGAGACATTGAGGCTTTCCACTGAACCCGTCAAAGGGATCTTGGCCAAATCGTCACAGCGTTTACGTGTCAACTGACGCAAGCCCGGGCCTTCGGCGCCCATCACCCAGGCAAAGGCACCGGTCTGATCAAAGTCATAAATCGTCTTCGTGGCTTCGCCTGCAGCCCCCACCACCGTCACACCGGCATCGCGCAATTCAACAATGGCGCTGGCCAAATTCGTCACGGTTACAACAGGAACCGTTTCAGCGGCGCCTGCCGCAGCCTTGGCCGCCGCCGGCGTAACAGTTGCCGAGCGGTCTTTCGGAATAATCACAGCATGAACACCTGCCGCATCCGCAGAGCGCAAACAAGCTCCGAAATTTCTCGGGTCGGTAATGCCATCGAGAATTAAGAATAGAGAGTCCGGACGAATCTCATCCATCAATTCATCAAATGTTAGGCTGACTTCCAAGGGTTTGGCCATGGCCACAATACCCTGATGGGGAATGTCTCCGGAGACCATGCCGTTTAAGCGGTCGTGCCCGGCTTGCATGACGCGCACACCCAAACTTTCCAGTTCGGCGCGCATTTGACTCATGCGCTTATCACGTCTTTGCGGATCAACATATACACAAACGATTGAATCCGGATCTTTTCTCAGGCGGGCCCCCACAGCGTGAAACCCTGCCAAAATAATGTTCTTTGCCATATAAAAATTAAACTACTTTTATTAATAAAACCTGCTCATTGTAATCAATGACGCGAGCGACTGATACGAAAATCAATACGTCTGCGATCTTCATCGACTTCAATCAAACTCACTGTCACTACGTCACCTACGGCATACACTTCTCCGAACGATTGCCCCTGCAGAGTGCCTTCCGGTGTGTAGACGTAGTAGTCAAAGCCGATGTTGGAAATATGCACAAAGCCTTCAACAAAAATTTCCTGAAGCTGCACATACAAACCAAATGAAGTAATCGCCGTAATTCTCGCTTTAAATTTTTGTTTATCCGAAGCAATGGTCTTCATATACCGGCACTTAAGCCAAGCGGTGACATCACGGCTTGCATCATCGGCCCGTCGCTCGCAGGCGCTCGTGATCTTGCCAAGTTCCACCCAGGCACCGCGGGACGGATCCGTTGCCCCAACCTCTGTTTTTTCAGGTTGCGGCATCGCCAATAGCGTGCGCTTTAAGTTCATTCCACTTAAGCTATTGAGCACCGAAGTACTGCCCGGATAGACTGTCGGTCTGTAAGTACGCCTTGAGAGAATACCCCGAATTGTCCGATGAACCAAAAGGTCCGGATAGCGTCGGATAGGCGAAGTAAAGTGCGTGTAACCCTCGTAACCTAAACCATAATGACCGATATTGTCCGGAGAATAAACAGCGCGCTGCATCGAGCGCAAAAGCGCCGTTTGAATGACATCACTATAGGGTTTGCCTTCAACGGCTTCAACCACCTTTTCATAATCGGCCGCTGTTGGCTTATTGCCTCCCAATAGCGTTAGCCCGAAGCCGGAAAGCGTGCGGCGCAATTCCAGCAGCTTATCAACCGAGGGCGAATCATGCACACGGTATAAACTCAGCTTTTTATGGCGTCCTATAAAATCAGCCGCGCAGGTATTGGCTGCCAACATGCACTCTTCGATCAGTCGGTGCGCATCGTTTGATTCCCGAGCAACAATGGCAATAATGTTGCCCTTATCATCAGTCTTAACCAATGTCTCCTGTGTTGCAAAATCAATGGCGCCACGGATGCTACGTGCCCGCCTAAGGACTTTATAGAGATCATATAAAGTATCAAGGCCTGTCCTTACCACTTGCGGCACTTCTTCATCCGTCACAGCTTCGTTAGAAAGGTATTTCCACGCATTGGTGTAGGTCAAACGGGCGTGAGAATGGATAACGGCCGGATAGAACTGATAAGCCTTCACCGTTCCAAGCGAATCAATGACCATGTCACAAACCATGGATAGGCGATCAACTCCCGGATTTAATGAGCAAAGACCATTGCAGAGCTTTTCAGGCAACATCGGAATCACTCGGCGTGGGAAGTAAACCGAGGTGCTTCTGAGCTGGGCGTCACGGTCGATATCTGAATTGGGTTTGACGTAGTAGCTCACGTCGGCAATGGCCACGAGCAATCGATAAGCGCCATTGCCTTCGGCCTGAGCGTACACCGCATCGTCAAAGTCTCTCGCGTCTTCACCGTCAATAGTGCAAAACGGAACGTCACGCAAATCCACCCGGCGGGCTCTGTCTTTCGCAAATACCTTATTAGGCAATTTTTCGGCTTCAAGAACAGTTGTCGGAGAAAATTCATGCGGAAGGTTAAATTGACGGACGGCCAATTCGATTTCTAAATCCGCATCGCTGTCCACTTCAAGTTCACGATCCATGCGAACGTAGACTCGAGGGTCTTCTTTAGAGGGGTAACGGTCAATGACGGCGATCGCCTTTTTATCAACCCAAGACTCTAAAACCGTTTCAGGATCTAAAAACTTCACACTCAAATTGCAAAGTCTCGGATCGTATTTTTTAAAGTGATAGGTCACCTTGCCGTGTTTAGAGGTTGTTTTTTTAACTTCACCCACAATTTCGGCGATAGAATGCTCAACAACTTCAGTGACATTGGCGTAAAGGTAAGGATCATCCCAAGGCTCGGCAGAGTGCGCAGAGCGGAAAATCACAGCGTCACCGGGCAAATACAGTTTGGCCGACTCCTGAGCAATGGAAAAACGCTCACCTGTATCATCATCGATTACGTAAGGTGTGCTTTGCGCGGGCGATACAACAATCCCCGTGTGTTCCTTTTTAGCTTTATGAGTAAAACACTTTTTCTTGGAATCAAACCGCACACGGCTATCCCCCATCAAGCGGTCCAACACCTGAGCAAAAAGACCTTCATTTAATTTTCTGTATTGACGTGACAAAAGCACATACAGCTCTGAGGTATCCAGATCCGCCGCCGATTGGTTAAGAATTTCAACAGCCTTTTGGACAAGTTCGGTGATGACGTAATTTTTTACCCGTCCTTGCGAGCCTTTTGATTTCTTAGAAGAAGCTCTTTTTTCTTTAACGATTTTAGGACGCGGGGTTTTCTTTAAATTTGGCAACTTCGTTTCTCTTTCGTATATAATTGCGATTCTTGTTTCAGGCATTATGCCTGATCCAAAAGCCCGGGTGGCGAAATTGGTAGACGCACCAGCTTCAGGTGCTGGCGTTGCGAGACGTATCGGTTCGAGTCCGATCCCGGGCACCAACTTCCATTCAATTGTATTCAGTTTTATTCAGTTTTATTCGGCTTTTCAAAGACTTCCTAATAAAAACTATTCAGTTTTATTCAGTCTTATTCGGTTTTATTCGATTCTTGTTGTACAATTTTTCGTACAATTTTTTGTACAAAAAATCTTCGATTATTATGCCAGCCAAACAAAAGTTAAAAGCGAAACAACTGAACACCTTGCCAGATGGATTTTACCCCGATGGCGATGGCCTATATCTGCATGTTAAAGGAAATGCCCGATCTTGGGTACTCAGATATCAATTCAATAAAAAAACACATAAAACCGGATTGGGATCTTTACGCTTTGTCAGCTTAGCGGAAGCCAGGGAAAAAGTTTTCAAAATCAAAAAGGAACTGGCAAATGGTATTACCCCTATTGAATTAAAACATCAAGAAAAGAAAAAGATTGATATAGAAATTTCAGTAAGACGCTTCAATGATCATTATGCTGAGGCCATAGAAAATGCAAAGCGAGTTCGTAAATGGACAAGTTATCGACAATCTATGCGTTGGTACAAAACCATTGAGCGCTACGCTTTACCGATCATTGGAAATATTGAGATATCAAAAATTAACCGCGATCACATATTAAAGATACTTTCTCCAATATGGGATAACAAAACTGAAACAGCAGCTAAGCTTCAGAGAATGTTATCAGCAGTGTTCGATTACTTTATTTCACGCGCATGGATCGGAGAAAACCCGGCAAGATGGAAGAGCGGATTAGATCAATTTCTGCCCTCTCCGGGAAAAGTTCAATTAGTCAAAAACCATCCCGCATTGAACTGGAAGCAAGTTCCTAAAGTAGTTAAAAATTTACTGTCCGGTAATGTGACTCAATATGAAGATCTGACGATGCGTTATGCTACTGTCTTTGGGATCGTTACCGCCAGTCGAATACAAGAATTTGTTGAAGCCAAATGGGATGAAATAGACTTCGAAAACAAAGTTTGGATTATGCCAATAGAACGAAGGAAGGACAGGAAACAATACCCTCACAGAGTGCCTTTGCCTACTCAGCTAATCTCATTGTTGCTGAAATTAAAAAAGACCCTGAAGGGCGAATATATTTTTTGTCCTCCTGATAAAAAGGGACATATCTCAAAAGAATCTCCTATTCGCTACTTGCGGCTAGCTGCAGATGATGGAGTCATCACGATGCATGGCTGCAGAAGTACATTCCGCGATTGGTGTGCTGAGAATGGAATAGATAAAGTTCTTGCTGAAAAAGCATTGAGCCATGCAACTGGTAATGAAGTTGAACAAGCATATCAACGTTCCGATTTACTTGAACAAAGAAGACCTGTAATGCAGAAGTGGTCTGATTTTTGCTTTTCAGAAGTTAAAAAATAAGTTTTGCCAGGGCAATGCCCTGGCTTGGTTCTACTTAGTATTTGAGAGCTTCAAAATAACTGTCAGCTCGTCGGAGTAACTCTTCACCTCGGACCGCCAATCTTGCAAGATCACTTCGTTCACGGCGGCAGGTTGCCAGATCTGTTCGGGCGCTACTGAACTTTTCGAGTTGGCGCATCCGCTCAGCATTGTCAGAACGAAGGCGCTCGATAGAAGCGCTAAGCTCCTTAATACGCTTTTCATAGTCTTTTTTCACCTCGTTTTGTGCGATTTTGACAGCGGCAGCCTGTCGAGACTCTGCTTCGGCAAAACCATGATCGAACCCCGTGTCGTAGCAAATGTGAGCAGCGATAGCTGCGACAAAGAGCCCGATCATGAAACCGATCCCTGCAATTTTGAAAGTGTCAGACATTTTCAATCCGTCAAGAAAAGATCATGCTCAGCCTTGCGTCGGCGTGTTAAGCCTGCCAAGCGTTTGCCGTTTGCCAAATCAAAATCCAAAAACTCCTTTGCTGCACCGTCGCGGTCACCAGCGTTCAGTTTTCGAAGCAGTTTTGACTTCATCAAAGCACCAACGCCGACGTTAAACGCAAGTGAGACAAGAGCAACGAATTCTCCTTCGCTCACTTGTACATTGACGTAATGAGCCAGAAGCAATTGCGTGTTTCGAATATCTTCAATAAGCCAAGCGTTCGCTTGTTCTTCAGTACAAGTGTCTCCTTCCTTCACGTCTTCGGTATGACCATAGCCAATGGTCCAGACACCGGCCGAGCATTTGTAAGCAGACAATCTGCAGCCCTCAAAAGACGAAATAAAACCCGCGGCAAGCGCGGGTTCATAAGTTCCTAGATTTCTTAGTTTCACTTTTGACCTCCGAGGGCAAGTGTTTTTCGACTTGCTTGTCTAAGTAAAGATTTATCGCATCGAGAACGTGTTTAAAAACAGGCGGGACGACGTGTCCTAAGCCGCATTTTTCAAGATTTTCGATGATTGAACCGAACTCCCCTGCAATATAGGCGACCAAGACAATCGACTGAACAAAATCAATGTGAATGATATTGTGGAGCGCAACATCCAGCCCGTGCGCCAGCGCGACCATAGCAAAGATGATAATTTTGCGAATAGTCCCGTAAAACAGAACCCTGCTACTCCACTTGTTATTCCGAAGTGCCGATAAAATCCCGGTCACATAATCAAGAACAACAAAAATAGCGAGCCATATCAATAGCGGTCCAACATCCCCAAAAGCGAAAGAGAACATCGCCCCAACCGTCCCGCCAAGAGTCATCATTACTCTGTCCGCCGAATGCGGTAAAAAGTTTGAAATTGCGTTTATCACAACGCCTCCGACCGATTAGAAAAACCAGTGACCAACGGCGATGCCGATGCCAAAAGTGCAAATAGCAACTAACGCCCAGAACGCCCGTGTCCTGCGTCGAGTGTCCGTGTCCATCGTTTCTTTTTCTGCTTCGAGCTTTTCATAGAGATCTTCTGCAATCTCTTTGCCTTTAGATCCAAAGTCTTTCAAAACATATTTGAGTTCCTCTTTAGTCATTTTGATGTCTCCTAATTACTTAACAGGATTGATATAGAACCAGTACTGAGCGGGTTCGTCATAGAGTTTCTCTTCGCTCCAGATTTTCCAACCGAAGCCAATACGCACGCATTTATGAATCCCGAAAATGTCGTAGTGCTGGCAGTAGTGCCATTGCCATGCGATCAACTCTCCGTCCCGATAAGCGAACTACTTGCATTTGCCTGAAATTCCTGAGTTATCCCCGATATCGGGGTTTCCTTCATAGATAATCTGATCGGTATCGGGATTAACTTTGATGCCGCAAACACGCATATCGAAACCGTATGCGGCGTTGCGCCATAACCAGCAAACCCTTCGCCAGTACGTCTGCCACTTGCCCGTTCCAGGGTGTCTTCCCCATGAGCCGTTATCACCGTCAAGAGTGTCAAACGGGGTCTGAAACCACCAGAGCCACTCGGGTAGGTAACCCTCATCATTCGCAAAAAGCGGAAGGATCGGACAAATCAGCCTGGCAAAGACGGACATGAAGGTTGAGACCGGAGCGAGCAAGAACCACTTGATGACAAGCCAGGTCATGCTTTCGCCTCTTCAATCTTTGCTTTTAGCGTATGTTGGGTAGCGCGCAGCGCATTGATCTCTTCACGTGCCGCGGCGCGTTTTTCAAGCACATCCGCATACTCTTCCTTCGTAGCGACGCCTTCCGCGATTTTCACGGCGACGTAGTCCGTCGATCGGAGGTAAGACAAAGCTTTTTGTTCGTTTGCTTTGGCTTGCTCAAGGTCTTTTTCGTCTTGAGTCTTTTCCGGAATTTTTTCGACACCCCACCAAAGCCCCTCTTCCTCGCTACCACGAACAAGTCTGTAATCGGTTGAGTCTTTTGTTACGTCCTGAATGATCTGGCGGAGCTCTTGATCATGAACCGTCTGACTCTTATGCGACACTTTGATACCGACAAAATCCGCGGCAGTGGCAGGCTTTTTGAAGTATTCCCACCGTTTCCCATCTTCGTTCCAATGAGCGAAATGGTCAGAAAGCTTTTTCTGATCTGGGGCGACTTGGGTTGCATTCTGAGGCATCAAGACACTTCCGCCCTTTGTCTGTTGAGCCTTGCCTTCGTAGGCAAAAAAACCATCGTTATCGAAATAGAAAATAGGAACTAGCATTTATGTCCTCGTCTAAAGAAATTGCGGCGTTAAAGCCAAAAGAAAAACGTTATTCGGTTGCGATTGAAAACGGATTAACGATTAGAGTGCATCCGTCCGGTCGCAAGTCCTGGTTGGTTCGTGTCTCACTAAACGGAAGGTCGATTGACATCACACTTGGCCATTTCCCAGAAATGAGCCTTGCAGAAGCAAAACAAGCCGCCCGAAAGAAGCAAAAGGAGTTCGACGTCAAGCCGGTAGGTGGCTACACCCTTCGAGATGCTTTTGTCTTATGGTCCAACTTGAAGCGTGGTCGAATCGTTTCGTATAGAGACGAAAAAAGGCGCATTGAGTATTACCTCATGCGCCATCTTGGTAGCCGTCAACTTGATGAGATAACGGCACCTTTAGTAATCAAAACTGTTCAAATCATTGAGCGTCAAGGGAAGCAATCAACCCTTAAGCGAATCCTCATGCGTTTACGTGAAATGATGGAACTGGCAGTTTGTGCAGGCTACATTGATGCAAATCCTTTGCACCGAGTGTCCAGAGTCTTTGCCCCCGCAAGATCAACGGCAATGCCGTCAGTCGATTGGCGGGATCTCCCTACTGTTATGAAAGTAATCAAAGATGCTCCTATTAGGATGCAGAACTATTTCCTCTTTTCGCTTTGCTCGATGCTCAGACCAGGAGAAGTCGCAAAGCTTGAGAAAGGATGGATCATCAACGATGTTATCCACATCCCTGCAAGCGAAATGAAAAAAGGTCGCCCGCATCGCGTTCCTCTTTCTTCACTAATGAAAGAGCTTCTGAAGCGCGAGCGAATGCTCTCACCCCATCCAAAAAATAAATATGTTTTTGCCGGTCGAGCATCTAATTCGCACATATCTAAACAGGCGTTGGCCAAATGGCTACACGCTTCGTCCTTAAAAGGTCAACTCGTTGCCCACGGCTTGCGCTCTATTGCTCGCTGCTGGATGGCCGACAACGGAGTCAACTTTGAGATCGCAGAAGCGTGTCTGTCTCACGTCGTTGGCGATCATGTTTATAGAGCCTACCAACGCAGCGACTTTTTAGAATCTCGCAAAGCCGTCATGGAGCGATGGAGTTCATACGTTTTGTTTTGTGCTGCAAGTGCTGGGATTTTGACCGACTTCCCAACAAATACAGGCATCCTCGCAGAATCCAGCACAAAACTAGCTATGTGCTAGGCACAGCGCTTACGTGCCCAGAAAACGGGGTTTCGGCGTGAAGTTGAAACCCCAAACATTACAGGCGAGCTGACTTACCGAATTTCGACAGATGGTTCTTCAGGATTGAACACGGTTGCTGCTCCGAAGGGGATTTATGCTTACAAAGACATAAGCGAAACGTACGACCGACTCATTACAACGCAGTCGAATGACATTGACGTTCCTAATCAGCTAATTACTGTTGATGCATCGAGATCTTCAGCAATTTACAAAGGGTCAAAGAATCAACCAAGTGCTTTACAGCTCTTAGCGTGCATTCGTGTTTAAACTCGGATGCATGCGAGTGCCTGAAGAGCTGAAGGTTGAAACTTTGAGCCATTGAACAATGAACTAGATCTTGAAAGATCCATGTTCACAGAAACGGCTTTTGTACCGAGTTCCTGTGTAACACCAGTAAAACCAGAGGCTCTCAAATAGAAAGGAGCACTATAGCTTCCCGATGTATCTTCAGCATAGAAACCACATCGGTCAACTGAAAAATAGCCTGAGATGTTTGGTCGCCAAACATTACTGGTGATTCTGATAACGGTGGCGAATCGAGCCACGACTACAACCCCAATGGAGTTTTTTATTCACGTATTGTTGCTGAAGGTGAAGCAATGTCATATCGTCCAGAAAACAATACAAACATAGAGGTTATTTGTCTCGATGCGACAAGAGTCTCGAGTATCTATAACGGTACGAAACTTCAGCCTTCTGCGTTACAGACACTTGCATGCATCAAGATCTAGCATCTAATGCATGGCAACACATTGAGCGCTTTGGGCTGGACAATATTGCCCGTGTAAGTAGCATTGGCTGAACTTAAACTAAAAACCATTGCAATGTCACGATGTATGTCTGGAACGTCGTTTTGGCCTGGAATCTCTCGATAGGTCCCCTCCCACGTTACTCTGAATGGATAACTGCAAGAGTGACCTGAATCTTGGATATTTCGCCAATCAACAAACGCTCCCATTTCACCTGTAATGTTTGGTCGCCAAACATCTCTGGCAGTATCTACTTACGAAACGGTGTTACTGAAAGAACATTATGGACTTTTCTTGCTGGTTCATTCAAAGACAACGGAACGACTGACAACATGACTCAATCAGCCGAAATGGGACAATTGACAGAAGTTCATGCTTCAAAAGTCAGCTTCTCTGCGCTTGATTCTTCAGCAATTTACAATGGAACATCGATGCAACCGAAAGCATTGCATACTCTTCCTTGTATCAAAATCTAATACAAGGTAACAACTGAAGCGCTGCAGGTTGAAGCTTTGTTCCAGAGTACGTTCCAGATGACATACTCGCACGAAAGTCAATGCCATCACCAGAAGATTGAGTCGCTGTCACATTTGCATTCGAAATTGCACTATTTTCATTTGTTGGAGACGAGAAGCATCCGGTTGCAGTTCCCATTCTATTTGTCAAAACGGCTGCGAGATCCCAGAATCGGCCAGAGATGTTTGGTAACTGTGCTTCAAGGTAGTTACCTACGTTGCCAGTATTGGTAGTTCCCTGCAAAACTCGACCATCTAAGTTGGGTAATGCAAACGTTGTGGATCCATCACCCGCGCCATACTTTGTGCCGATTTTTGCAAACAAACGGGAATAGGTCTCTCTCGAAACAATTGCCCCATTGCACAGTAACCAACCTTCAGGAACGTCTGTTGCATGAAACAAACCAAACATCCCTGGAGGACAAATCACATCAATGACGGACTGCAGCGACAAAGGCGTCAAGAAACAATTATTGTCAGTAAGTCCCTTCGCTTTTTCTCCGGTTGCGGTCAAAGCATCAACTAACATCGAGTAAGTGATTTTCTTATTCTGCATCCACGACATCGATTGCAATGCCGTCAAAAATTGCAGAGGATCTGCCGTTGAGGACGGAGTCAAGCCTGCAGCTTTGATCACACTAATGCGCATTGCCGAAACCAAAGCAAACCAAGCTGCACCCGGCAAAGTTGCAACTAAGCCAGACGAAGGATTGCCGTCTGTCGGGAAACCTTCAGAAGTAAGTTTCGTGTAATCCGGAAGAGTGGGAACAGCGTCCCCTTGATACTTTTCAACTAATTGATCAGCTGTGACATTCGTTGCCATTTTTTCACCTTTATTCGTAGCGGAATAGAACTTGTGCGTGTGCTGGAGCGTTTTGCTTGATCAAGCATTCAAGGAAGTCAATGCCCCAGGTTGCTAAACGGTTGTTTGCGCGCCATGTAACGCGAAAGAAATCTTTTTGACTTTGAACATTGGCAGTTACGACAAACAAGAAAGCATTCCCCCATTCAGGGCCGTAAAGCCGTTTGTTCACTCTTGAGCTGACTCGGAAAGCCTTACAGTATCCGATGTCAACATCGATACCGAAGATCGCGCCCAACTCTTTGTAAAAAGCGACTGTGAGGCCGCTTCTTCTGACTTTCACCAACAGGTATTGTCGGTACTGCGAATCTGTGACATTTTCAAGGTACTTCAAGCAGTCATCAGGGATCCCATAAACACGAAGCCAGTCAGAAAACGTCTGACTGGCTGTTCGTGGATCCGCTTCATCAACTAAGGAATCTGCGTATGTATCAACTTGCTGTAGTTGATTGGCGCCGCTTTTTAAAACCGCATTGCCTGGAGATCCCTCTTTTCTGTGCCACGCAGGGCCTGGTGGAAGCAGTTTCGTCAATAATTCATTGAAATCACGTTTCAACATAGTCAACTTCCCCCATCACAAGAACCTTCGTGTTTCCACAAACAACATCCTCTGAAGGACTGACTAAGACATGATTTTCTTCATCTTCTACCGAGCTGATAGCTTGTTCAATGTGACTACGGTAAAGAACTTGCCCCGGAGCACCCTCTCGAATCAGTAATGCTTCAAGTTCTGCTTTAATTTTTTCTTTGATAGTGTCATTCGAAGGTAATAGATCGCTGATCGTGAAATTGACAACCTGAGCTTGAGGAGCAACAACCGTGATCGATGCAGGAACCGGAGCGTTTTCTTCAATGTGCGCCTGAACTTCTGCAACTTTATCCTCAGTTGGAATCCCGTTTTCAGTCAATCCATCCGCGCAGAAACGGACAACCACAGTCCCAATTCCCTGTTCTTTTGGAAAGCACCAGGCTCGAGTAACCCCTTCAACTTCCTTTGCCCAATAGACATAGTCGGAGGCCGTTCCCCCTCGAGGCGGATTTCTTAATCGATCAAGCAAGCGCTGCTTGAGAGATTCCAAGCTCTCACCAGGCTGCAAGTACAATCCCTGAATAGAGGCTTGACGAATCAAATATTCATCTTCTGCGGTATCAGCGAACAACTGAGCCGCGATATAACGGATGTATGCATAAAGACCGTAGACCGCAAAAGCAAAAACCTTCGGAAGAACCCGAAGGTTTGACATTCTTAACTGTGCGCTGCCGGATTCTCTCTCCGCATCTTCAGTCATCTGTTTGATGAGCTCGCGGAGAGTTGGGATCTTAAATGCCATTTTTCAAAACCTCCCAAACATTTGAGAAATGAAGGCGTCGGTCATCATCTTTTCTAGTGATAGTGATCGACATATCAATCCGGTCGACTCCGTTGCGTTCTGCATAAACATCTACAGAATCAGCAACTCCGTCATCTATCATCCACTGCAGAGCTTTTGCTGCATACTTTCGACACTTTTCAACTGTGTCTGGAAGGATCTTTGAACGAGACATCAACCAAAGTTTGGATCCCGTTTCTTGACCGGCATTGTCATAACTGTCCCCCCAAAAACCGAAGCGGCGGCTACCTTCAACCGGATCATCATCACGGGCTCGAGCCCACGAAAAAAGGCTGATAATCACAGCCCTTGTAAGTTCATCATCGGCATACATGGAAAGCTCCGAAAGCTTCCCATTGATTTGAAGTTCTCTCATTGCGGTTTCCCTGTACTGCCAGATCCGGGCTGAACGCCGGAATGTGTGTGATTTTGCAAACTGATAGTGCCTGCCGTGACATCGCCAGTAGTCGAAAGATCGCCATCAACAGAGGCTCCTGAGCCACCAGAGATAGCTAAACCGCCCTGGCCGGTAATCAATTTTTCAACTGTCAAAGTCCCCGTGATTTGAGTTGACGGCGAATCAATCGTCAAACCGTTTGTCGTCAAAGTTGAAGTCCCGGTTACGGTTGCAGCGAAATTTCCACCGACTTCTGCAGTGAGGTTTTTGGGAGTCACAACCGAGATCCCGTCCCTTTTTAAGTGAACTTTTTGACCGATGTCGTCAAAAATTGCCACTTCACCTTCTTCGAGCTTCAAGCGATAGCGCCTATCTGCCGTTGCCAGGACAACTCCGTGTGATCTGTCTCCATTGAAGAAGGCAGCAAACACCTCAGCCCCTGGATGAGCTCGAGATCCAAACCCATAGGGCTCAAAATGCTCAAGTCCCTCGCGTTTGTCACCCGGCAAAAACTCTGCATCTATTGTGCGAATTTTTGCCTCTTCATGAGTTAACGAGAGAACCCCGCGCCCCAAAAGCGAACGAATAAGCTTTAAAACGAACTTCATTTCACTTGATCCATCCATGAGCTACCACCGCCAGAATCCTGAGCTTGAGCCTCTTGCTGCGCAGTCGGCGATGCTTTAAACGCATCAATCGGAGCTAGATTCAAACGCGTAAGCATCCCGCTTGAAGATAGTGAATAGGTCACTTCGGCAATCAACAAAAGCTCATCAATGCCTAGCAGAGAATCTTTTACATGCACTTGAGTATTCGGTCGCCAAAGTTTCCCAGAGGAATCACGCCAGCCCACTACTTCATAAGAAACGGACTTCAAGAGAGCCCGCCTACGGCGCTGTTCAAATTGAGCAATCTGCCGGCAAAGATCCGAAGTCATAGCTCCGGACTGCGGAAGAACGATCAATCGATAACGGCTCAATTCACCGTCCGTAGCTTCAGCATTCAAATGAGAAGCATCTGCTCCGAAAGATTCATCCGTGCCGGCTCTCTGGCCTTCAGCAACGTAATCAGAAAATAGATCTGTTGCATCACGATCCATGGCGCCTCTTAAGATATTGACGCCTAGTTCTAATCCCCCTGCTGCAAGGCCTGCTGCACCAGGCTCAGTCAAAACAAGGCGCCCCGCTTCATCATCCATTGCGAAAAGCTGACCAACCGTCAAAAGTCTGCTGATCGATTCAAAACAGGTTTCTCCGTTTTCAATAGCATGAAGCGAAATCGGATCCCCCGTCGAAGCTTCTGCGATCACATCAACCCCATATGGCTGACAGATGTCAGCAGCAATTTGCTCAATGTTCTTATCTCTCCATTGAGACACAGCCGGAGTTTCAGGAGTTGACTGAGAGCCGGTAGCAGGAACCGCTCCGACGCCAGCCCAACTATCCCCACTTGACGCTGCAGGCTTAGAAATTGCTGAAGCAATCGGACAACAATCGATAATGTCAGCGGTTTTTGAACGTCCAACAATCGAAACCGTAACGGATTGTCCTGAGTAGGAAATCGGAGAAGAAAAGATGTATCCCGTCAAGACCGTATCCGATCCGATAAAGACTTCAACTTTGTCTCCTAGGTTTACCGCAGTCAGAACATCTTTTGCCTGCGGCCAAGAAAACGTAATCCCTACAGAAAACGTCCTGGCTGCCATTGTGATGCCAGCTGTAACGGAAACATCCGTCCAACCTTTTAAATCGACACCGTTTGCACGGATGCTGACTTCATCATTCATTGAGAACCTTCACAACATTGGGACAGAAACCCGGATGGTTTACTGAGTTTCGAACACAAATTTCTTGCGACCGAGTCGCATCGCCGTAAAGCTCCATTGCAATTACGCAGGACGGCATTGAGGTGCCAGCATCGTATTCGAAAAGCTGACCTTTACCCTGAGCACGCTCTGAAAGATCTTTTGAGACTGCAGTTGCTGCTTCACGAAGCGTCATGTACATGTCATCACTGACCGACTCATTGAGCATTTCTTTCTCAAGAGTGGCAACAATCATGTCCCTGGTTTCAATCATTTCGTCAAAAGAAACCGTGGGGGCTTCATTCGAAGCGTTTTCTTCTTCAACATCGGTAGCGTCCTCAGTCATCACTTCAGTCGTTTGAATAGTCGTATCAAGCTTTGTGCCGATCAATGTAGTCACACCGACAATTTGAGCAGCAATACCCTGACGGGCCAACGAATAGACTGACGTCCGGTTATTTTCAATAATCACGGAAGAGTCAGGCTTAACATCGGAATAAAGTGGTTCTTCATGTTCACCATGGAGGTTGTCTACTAAAACATTCAACCTGGTTGCTGCACGACTCCAACCAGCTGCCGTGGTAGCCAAACCCGAAAGACCGATGGCACCCATAAATTTTTGAGCAAACTGCCTTGGATCTGTATCAACTAAGCTGATTGCATTATTAGCAAGATCTGCAACTTTGTCTGCAAAGCCTAAGACCTGAGCGATCTCAGAACTGGCCACAGTGTCAATCATGTCCAGTAAATCACTGGAACTGAGTCGAGGTTTCGGAATTTTGAATCTGAATTAATTGTCCATTAAATC